>Ga0101944_10001520_pt1 | contig 47291 bp, 42 predicted proteins | sample DewCreD2012metaG_FD_75245 | JGI IMG/M metagenome (GOLD analysis project Ga0101944, IMG submission 75245) | Hot spring sediment bacterial and archeal communities from British Columbia, Canada, to study Microbial Dark Matter (Phase II) - Dewar... ... | reverse complement strand
TGAGAGGTTTCAGCATTAATCTTTATATTTATCACATTAAAAGTGTGGGTTATTACTGTAATGTTCCATAATTGCCCATATTCAGGAAGTTTCTGTAATAAAACTATTGCTTTTGAGAGAAGATGTTCTGGATAATTTTCCTTAACTATCTGTTGCACTTTTTCTAATGCTTCGTCCATGGAACATTTGATTCTACCAAGATCTAATGGTGCAATATAATTTTTCTCCTTAAAAGCATCCTGGGGAGGCATCATCTTTATTGTTCCATCAATATAATCAAATACGATTATCTTGTCTGACTTTCTGCTGTAATATCCCACTTGACAATCTTCTGACTTATTGGAATCCATCATTCTAAATATATGCACTAAATAATGATCTGAATCAATATTCCTAAATTCTTCAGAAGATTCAACTTTCTGGATAATTTCTTTTATATTCATAATAATAAAATCCTTAGAATGTTTAAATATTTTGTCATGACACGAGTATTACAGTACATCATTTATCAATAAAGTAAATAAAATAACATAAAGTAAATACAAATAACAAATAGATAAAATGACAACAGACAATAATATAACGACAGACAACACAATCATTACAAATGATCATATTCGAATAACTATACATCCATTATTCTCCCTTTTGGTCCAGGGTTAAACAGTAAAGTGTTGCCAATTCTATCTTCAATTCCAAATGTTTCATGTATATGACCAGAAACAGCAATTAATGGTTGATATTTCTTAATGAATTCCGTGAAATTCTTACATCCAACATGCCACTCCATCTGCCCGCCACCCATATCATCTATTGCTGTACCATATGGTGGTGCGTGAGTTACAAATATCAACTTTAATTCAATATTTTTCTTTTTACACAAGTGATCATATACCTTCATAAAATTATCTGCAACTTTATCGAATGCCAAATCATTATTACTAAATCCTCCACCACCATAGCCAAAGAAAATTATGTTTCCGACAACATAAGATGATTTATGTATAAAATGAATATTTCTATAACGCATTGATATTGCTGCAACTGTTGAAGATGATTCATGATTTCCGTTTATAACCATGACTGGTTTACCTATAGAGTTTAATTTTCTTAATATTTCATCTAAATTATTCTCAAATATTGTAATATCCCCTGAGCAAACCAGTATATCTGCATCATGACTTTTTTCAATTATTTCTTTCAGATGCTTATCGCTTCCATGAATATCAGTGAAAAACAGTATTCTCATAAATTAGAGAAAAAAAAGCGTATTTAAAAAATTATTTGAATTTAGGAACTTTACGTTCTAGTTTCTTACTTTTTATCGGATTTGATGCAAGTATTTCTTTCTTGTTTTTTCTTGCAATTGCAATTCTCTTATTATTATATTCTTCTGCCAATTTACCAACAAATTTGCCAGTTTCTATTGTTTTCCTATGTATTTTAGAAATTCCAGTATCCTCAAGTATTCCCTCTATTGGATCCTTGTCATTAAGTTTTGTTATGTGCGTATCATCCGCATCAATACTTTTCAAATCGTATTTCTCAATTTCTTCTTCAGTTATTTCTTCTGGGAGATTATGAAGTTTATGTGAATAAATCAACGCCTGTCTAAACGCGTGGCTTGTCCTCTTAAAAACATTTTCGCGACCAACTAAATCTATCACCCCAGAACTTTCAAGCAAACGATATACTTGGGGTTGTATTGTTGAGAGAAGTATTTTTCCTTTTTTGTTATGATTTTTTATTATCGCTTTTAAATTTGCTATACCTGTTGCATCAATAACAGAGACATATTTCATTCTCAATATTTTTATTGGCTTATGACTCCCAGGAGTATTGCTAATTTCTTGGTCTAATCTTGCTGCAGCCCCAAAAAATAAAGGTCCATTAAGAGTATATATACTTATATCTGGATGATGAAATTTTTGAACAACTTCTTTTGTATGCATTGTTTCATCCGCATCAACACCATGTTCTTCTACTTTATACAAATCTGCCATTCTCTTCATAAACAATAATGATGCAAGAACTATACCTACTTCTATTGCGACAGTCAAATCTACAAGTATAGTCAATAAGAATGTTGTTATCATAACCACAACATCGGACAATGGCATCCTAAATGTTTCAAATATTAAATGCCATTCAACCATGTTTATTGCAACAAACATTAATATTCCTGCGATAACTGCAAGCGGTATGCCTGAAAATATTGGTCCTAAAGATAGTAATATTATTAGAAGAACGATAGCATGGAATATTCCTGCAAATCTAGTTTTTCCTCCATTCCGTATATTTGTGGCCGTTCGAGCAATAGCCCCTGTAACAGGTAAACCGCCAAATAATGCCGAACCTATATTTGCAAGCCCTTGACCTCTTAATTCTTTATTAGGATCATGTTTACTTCCTGTCATTCCATCAGCCACAACCGCAGACAACAACGATTCTATTGCAGCAAGCGCGGCTATGGTTAATGCTGCTGGCAATAATTCTAACATCAAACTAAAATCTATTTCAAATAATTTTGGCGCTGGAATCTTGTTAGGGATATCTCCAATGTCTCCAACTGTTTTTAACCCCAAGTTCGAACCAATAAAAAATGTTACTAACAATCCTATTGTTACTGCAATAATTGATCCAGGTATTTTTTTAGTTAATCTCGGTGTAAAATACAATATTATTATGGTAATCAATGCAAGTATTATTGAATAAATGTTTGAATAAAATATGTGTGATATTGTTATGAAAGTTTTCTCTAAAAATTCTGCATCATTAGGATACACAGGATTTACTCCAAGAAAATTGTTTAATTGACCGAAAAATATCAATACTGCAATACCTGCAGTAAATCCCACAATAACAGGGTGAGGTATATACTCAATTGCCTTTCCAAGTTTAAGAGCCCACAATATTAGAAGTATTACTCCTGCAAGAAATGTCGCAATTATTAATCCTTGAACTCCATGTTTTGACAACACAGACAATATTACAACAACCATTGCGCCTGTAGGACCGGATATTTGAAATTCTGAACCACCAAAGATTGCAGCTATTAATCCTCCAATGATTGCAGCATATATTCCCATTACTGGACTAACACCAGAAGCTATTGAGAAACCGATTGCTAGTGGCAAAGCCACAATCGCTACGATAAATCCGGCAATAATATCGCTTTTTACATTGCTCCAATTAATTCTCTTAAATATCATACTTTCACCATTTAAAAATCATTATTTAGAGTTTCTAAAATAATGTATAAAAAACGTGAAAGCGGTTAATTTAAAAATATTTGCATTATTCAAATATTCGCATTATAGTTTAGAAATTTATTTTAGAACTTTAGTCCACCTTGACCCATTCGTTGCATCATCTTTTCCATGTTTCTATCATTGCCCTTCATCATCTTCATTAATTTCTTTGACTGCTTATACTGTTTTACAAGCTCTCTTATGTCCCCAGTAGTTAATCCTGAACCTTTTGCTATTCGCTCTATGCGTGAACCATCAATTATTTCTGGATCTTCCAATTCTGCCTTTGTCATTGAACCCATTGCATACTTCCATTTTTCAAGCTTAAGCTCCTGATTTTCTAATAATTCTTTAGGTATCTTTGCTCCTGAAAATCCAGGTATCAATTCCATAACTTTAGTCAATGGACCCATTTTCTTCATTGCTTGCATCTGCTCGTATAAATCTATAAGATTGAATTCTCCTTTAAGGAATTTTTTTCCTAAATCCTGTGCTTCTTCTTCTGATATTGCATCATGCACTTTTTCTAGCAATGATTCTAAATCTCCCATTCCTAAAAGTCTTCCTACAAAACCTTCTGGCCTGAACTCTTCAAGTGCATCTGATTTTTCTCCTACACCAATAAACTTGACCGGTGCTTTAGTGACTGCACAAGCCGTTAATGCGCCACCACCTTTTGCTGTACCATCAAGCTTAGTTATCACTACCCCTGTAACATTACATGTTGCATTGAATGTCTCTGCCTGTTTCTGCGCAGCTTGCCCAATATCTGCAGACAACACAAGAAGCGTTTCATCAGCTTTTACAGCATTATTTATTGCATTTAATTCTTCTATTAATTCATCATTTAATGCATCTCTTCCTGCAGTATCTATAAGGACTATGTCATATTTTTTTAGTTGCGATTCAAATTTTCTATATATATCTACAGGATGTTTTGCTGTCTTGTCACCATAGAAGTCTACGCTAAGTTTTTCAGCCAATTGCTGTAATTGGTCGAATGCTGCAGGTCTCCACGTATCAGTTGTCATAACAGCAACCTTAAAACCTCTTTTCTGATAGTATTTTGCAAGTTTTCCTGCTGTTGTGGTTTTTCCATTACCAAAAAGACCCACAAGCAGTATATAGAATGGTTTCTTGTTTATTTCTATCTTTGCACCTTCTCCACCTAAGAATTTGACTAACTCTTCATAAACTATTTTCACTAAATGTTCTTTTTTTGTAATATTTTTTGGAACTTCTTCTTTTAATGCACGCTCTTTAATATTTTTTGTAAGTTCAAAAACAAGTCTTACATTTACATCTGCTTGTAATAAAGATTTTTGTATATCTTTAACTAGTTCATTTACGAGCTTCTCATCAACAAAGAGTGCTTTTGTTATCTTGTCAAGAGTGTTCTTTAAACTTTCCCCAAGCTTGTCAAGGACCATAAATTCGAGAAACAAAAAAGGGTTTATAAATGTTTAGGGGTTACAAAAGTTAACTACACCAAATACATCTAAAAAAAATTGTATAAAAAAAACGGCATAAAAAAATTTGAAATCTTTTCTCTTATCTTTTCTCTCTTCTTCTTCGCCTATCTTCTCTATCAAAAATAGTGGGGTTTTTCATTCTTTGACTATTATCTCTCTTATCAAATCTTGTTTGACCCGTTCTTGGAATAAATCGTGGAGAATCTCTTAATCCTTGCTCATGATGATTAAATCTATTGATTTTCTGCATCCGCTCAAACCTTATAGGGGTATATTTTGGTGTCTCCACTCTTACTATCTTTATACTCCTATTAGATAGGATTCTCGAAAAATTATCAAAATCTGCATGTGTTAATAATGTTATTGCCTCTCCTTCACCCCCCATTCTTGCAGTTCTCCCTATTCTGTGAATGTACTCTTCAGGTGTTTTTGGCAAATCATAATTAAATACATGAGTAATGTTTCTAATATCCAGACCTCTTGCAGCAACATCTGTAGCAATTAATGTCTTTACTCTTTCATTCTTTATCATATCCACAACGTTGAGCCTTTTGCTCTGTGTTAATCCGCCATGTATGGCTACTGCTCTTATACCCTGTTTCTTAAGATTTTCAGTTACTAAATCTACTTCACGTCTTGTTGCACAGAACACTAATGATACGCCTTGATTCTCCTTAAGCAAGTGTACTAATACCGAGAATTTCTCATTAGGATTAAGATTATAATATACTTGTTTCAATAATTTTGTATCTACATGAACTTGCCCCATTATGAACACAGGGTTTTTGAAGTCATGTTGTACAATCCTCTTTATCTCTAACGGCATTGTCGCTGAAAACAGTAAAGATTGTTTATCCTTAGGAACACTCCTCAATATATTCTTTATATCATCTATGAATCCCATCTCAAGCATCCTGTCAGCTTCATCTAATACAAAATATTTTACCTTACTTAAGTCCATGGTTTTCCTTTCAAGATGATCCATTACTCTTCCTGGTGTGCCTACAACTATTTCTGCACGTTTCAATTCATCTATCTGCGGGTTTATAGAAACCCCGCCATATACTGATGCTATCTTTGTCCTCATAAATTGGGCCATTTGCTTTAATGTATCATGAACTTGAACACACAGCTCCCTTGTTGGAGTGAGTATTATAGCTTGCACTCCTTTTCCATGCTCGATATTGTTGAGTATCGGCAGTCCGAATGCTGCTGTCTTTCCTGAGCCTGTTTTTGATTGACCGACCAAGTCTTTTCCGGATAATATTACAGGTATACATTTTGCTTGTATTTCTGTAGCTTCAATAAATCCTAGTTTTTGCACTGCTTTTTGCAGTTCTGGTTTCAAGTTTAATTCTTCAAACTTCATTTTTCTATCTCCAAAAGAATCTTATTATCAATCAAGTATTAAGCAGTATATTTTATACGCTTGCCCTTTTGATTGTGAGCAAGCATCATTTCAGAATAATCCTGAGAACGTGCCAGCTCTCCAAAGTTCTTTTAATAAATACAAGAAACAATCAAGTATTTATAAATCTAGTGGAAATATTTATAAACAAAATAAATTCTCTTTCATTAAAGCGTCGGTGGTCTAGTGGTCATGATTCTGGCCTTCCATAACAAAAAACGAGTTTTTTGGAACTCGTCAAATGTTGACGAGAGCCGGCTGCCCGGGTTCGAATCCCGGCCGACGCACTCTTATTTTCTAAAAATTTATAAAAAAAAAATGTTTTCACTTTTTAATGAATAACAAAATAAGAATTTATGACAGAAATGAAATTCTTCTTAAGGGAGTAAAGTTTGTATTAAATAGGCTAGTTAATGCTTCATGCAACATAATATATGAAATACCAGAATCCACTAAAAAAATAATACAGGATGAATATTATAGAAAAGCATATATTGGCCCCCATAAAAGTCTTGATGAAACAATACTAATACCTAATGCCATAGATGAAAATGGTGGAGACATACCATATTTTGTTATAGGAACTAATTTAGTAAAAGGAATAACCACTATACCTATGATATTTCTAGGAGGAATTTATATTAATAGAAAAGAAAAATTCAAGTCTGCAAAGATTCTCCCAGAAAAAATGAAAATGCATTGGAAAAGAGGTCATGATATAATAATTTGGCCTGAAGATGGCAGGGAAAAATTTGGATTGATTGAGAAATGGAGAAACAGTGTTTTTAAAGCAGCTATAGATTACTCTAAATATGGCAAAGTCTTTATCATACCGAATAATCTTGACTGTACATATATGACTGATATAGATAGAATGATAAAAAACGATCCAAAAATGTCAATAGATGAATATTTGCAAAGAAAAGAAGAAATACGCGCAAATATAAAACCCTACACATTAAGAATTTGGCATCTTCCAGACTGGTGGAAGAATCTTGGAAACAGATACATCTCTTTCGGAGAACCGATAGAAGTTAGTCCGAAAGATGAAATACAAAAACTATCATTATATTCTAAAGAAAAAAGTTTGCAATTAGTAAAAATCTTACCAAATTCAATCAAAGCAGAAGCAATAATGAGAAATAAAGGCAATTTTAATGAAGAAGCATTATTTAAAACAATTGAACAAATAATTGATGAACTATCTCCGCACACGGATAAGTTCAGAGAGTTTAGAAATGCAGAAGATGTAATGACTAAATCAACATTAACGAATTATGAAAAGCCGAGAAAATACGATATACTCAGAAACCATATTGCACACTATTTCTAGAGTTTTAACGATTAACTTTAAAAACTTCTCAAACAAACAATTATGTATGAATAAAACTACACGCAATATACATGATATTAGAAATAAATCAGTGGAAAAAAAATCTGATGAGAAAGATTATGATCCCGACAGTATAATGGTAATTTGTGCACATTCTGATGATCAAACATTCGGTCCTGGCGGAACATTAGCAAAGTATGCTAAAGAGGGTAAAAAGATATTCACTGTAATATTTTCTTATGGACATATTTCTGCACCATTATTGAAGAAAGAAGTGATAGTATCTGCAAGGGTTAAAGAAGCAAAAGATGTTGATAAATTTATAGGAGGTAATGGAGTAATATTTTTAGGTCTTGATGAGAATAAGTTTATTGAACAATTCACGACAAAAAAAATGTATCCTAAACTAAAAAAATTGATTCTTGAAAAAAAACCCTCAATAATCTTCACACACAGTCATGATGATCCTCACCCTGACCATAGGGCATTAAATAAATTATTGATGGAAACTCTTGACAGAATGAAATATAAGTGCGATGTATATGTATTCGATATATGGACTATTTTCAACACAAAAAAACAACATCATCCTAAAATAGTAGTCGACATTTCTAATACTTTCAAGATAAAGATTAAGGCTCTAAAAATGTTTGAAAGCCAAAAATTAAGTTTATTCTCTCTGATGTGGTCTGTTTATCTTAAAGCATGGCTTATCGGAAAACAGAATGGAATAAAATATGGAGAGGCATTTTATAAGATAAGATAAAAAAATAAAGAAAATTATAATATAAATACAAAAAACATAAAGAAATGATCTCTGAGCAATCGCAAAAAAACAAGAAAAAACTGCTTATAGCTACAGATAATTTTCTTCCAAGATGGGATGGCATAAGCAGATTTTTATCAGAAATAATTCCTAGACTGGTTCAATATTATGATATAACAGTAATCGCTCCTGATTTCGGAACCTATGAGGATCCTAACATAAAAATCATAAGAATACCATTATTTAAATTCTTTAAGGTTGGAGATTTCAATGTGCCGAAATTCAAAATAAAAATAATAAGAAAAGCTGTAAAAAATTCTGATATAGTGTTTACACAGACAATTGGTCCTATAGGTTCAGTGGCAATCAATGCAGCTAAGAAGTATAGAAAACCTGTTGCTGCATTCATACACAGCATAGAATGGGAGCTTGTTCCGAAAGCAATGAAGAACATATTATTCAAGAAGTATTCGCAGATAATTGCAAAACATGTAGCAAAAAATCTCTACAACAGATGTGATTTACTGATTATGCCATCCCAAAATATTGCAGAATTGTTCATATGGAACAATATACGTACTAAAACAAAAATAGTGAATCTTGGTGTAGATATAGACAAATTTAAGCCTGCAGAAGAAAATGTGAGACTTGACAACAGAAAACAACTAGGCATAGGGGAATATGAAATAGTAATAGGATATCATGGACGCATAAGCAGAGAAAAAGATATTATTACCTTGTTGAGAGCGTTTACCAGACTCCAAAACTCTTATAATAACATACGACTGCTCATAATCGGTGATGGAGTGAAAGATATAAAAGAACAATTGTCTGCAAGGAAAGGAGTAATATTAACTGGTTCCAAGAATAATCCCGTACCATACCTTCAAGTAATGGATATATATTGTATAACATCATTAACTGAAACTACATGCTTAAGCCTTCTTGAAGCAATGAGTTGTGAAATTGCTCCAATAAGTACAGAAGTAGGGTTTATCAAATCATATATCAAAAACAATATTAATGGATTGTTCTTTCAGAAACAGAACCCTTACCATTTGGCCAGACAAATGGATTTTCTTATAAAAAATCCTGATATCCGTAAAAAGATTGCCAGAAATGCAAGAATAACTGTAGTTGAAAGATTCTCCTGGGATAAGACTGCAAGCGGAATAATAGATGCTCTAGAAAAACTTTTAGAAAAACAAGAATAAAAATAGATAATATAAAATAAGATATAAAATAAATGTTACAAACACGACAAAATATTCGAAAACAAACAAATCATAACTTAAATCATAACTTTAAACTCGTGACTTTGGAGATGCCATGCTCATTCATTGATACCCCATAGAGCGTGTCCGCTTCCGATATTACTGCGTCATTATGGCTTATAATTATATATTGTGCCTTGTTTGAATAATTCTTTATTAGTTTTGACAACTGTTCGGAATTTTTCTTGTCAAGTGCCGCATCTACCTCATCTAATATGTAGAATGGCGCTGGACTATACTCCTGCACAGCAAATATGAATGCTATTGCAGCCATAGTCTTTTCTCCACCTGATAACGACTTTATATCTAAGAATTTTGTTCCAGTAATTCGTACTTTCAGCAATAACCCTCCATTGAATGGATCATTTATATCTTCCAGTTCAAGACTTGCTTCGCCTTTTGATGATAATGCACTGAATATTACTTTGAAGTTATGATCTAATATTTCATATGTCTTCATAAAAAGTTCTTTCTTCTTCGAATCTATCTCATTTATCATAACAAGCACTGATTCTCTCTCTGTTCTAATTTTTTCTTTCTTCTCTATGAATGTCTTGTATTCCTTTTCTATATTCTCATATATGTCTAGTGCACGCATATTCACCGCTCCGATGTCTAATATTAACTTTTCGAACTGTGCTATTTCACGCAATATCTCTGATTCGGGTTTATCTTTATATAATTCTATTCCTTCGTACTGCTTGAACTCTTCTATCATACCTGCAAGTTGTGCTCTTATCTCTGCTGATTGCAAAGACGCAATATTTATCTTTTGTTCTATGTTTCTAGCATCTTCTTGCTTCCCTCTCATTTCCGACTCATATTTTGTTATCTCTTCTGAAAATTTATTTCTCCTGTTGAATAACTCTTTAAATTGTGCAAAGAATTTCGCTTCTGCCTTCTCTTTTTCCTTCAATATAACTTCCTGTTCTGTTATTTTCTTTTGCAATGCATTTTTTTCATTCTCAAAAGATTGTCGTTCCTTGTCCTGCTGTTTCAACACTCTCTGTATATTTTCCTTCTCAGGATTCAATATGTTGTTTATTTGTGAATCATTGTTCTTTATGTCTCCTTTTAAGCTAGAAATTTCTTCTCTTAATCTATCTCTTTTCTGCTCAAAAGCGTTTAGTTCTGCAAGTAGTGCTGGATTCCTTAATTCTGTTATTTTGTCTCTCAATTGCTGTTTCTTTATCTTTAATTGTGCAAGCTCTTTATTTTTCTCTGAAGTTATGGAAACTATTTTTTCAATATCCTTTTCCAAATCCTTCAATTGTTTGTTGAGTTCAGATTTTTGCTTTTTACTTATGTCTAAATCATTTGAATCTATATGGAGCGTTTTCTCCATTGCCTGTATCTCTCCATCAAGCGTTGATTTCAATTCCCTTAATCTTGATATAAGCTCCTCATTATCAGCTTTCTTCTGCTCAAGATTGGTTATAACTTTCTGTGCATCATCAATCTCCTTATTAAGTCGCTCTATTTCCTCGTGCAATTCTTTCTCCTGGAATCCTAATCCTGTACGTTGTCTATAACCTCCTTGCATTGCTCCGCTTGTCTCTATTAAATCTCCTGTCATCGTAACCATTCTATAATTTCCTACACCTATTTTTCTCGCTGTTTCTATATCATCAACAACCAGGGTGTTTTCAAACACATAACTGAACACTTTTTCGAATTTCTGGTCATAAGATATGAGATCTATTGCTAGTCCTCTTATTCCTTTGCCCGTAAGATTTCTCAATTCCTGTTTTATCTGCACACTTTTTATCTTGTTCAAAGGTAGAAACGTAACAACACCCAACTTGTTATCTTTTAAGTATTTGATACATTCCGCAGCGATCTTATCATCTTCCACAACTACACTTTTTAATCTCTGTCCTGCAGCAACTTCTAATGCGAGAGCATATTCCGATTTTACATTTCCTAAACTACTAACCAAGCCGTATATTCCATCTCTTTTTAATTCCAATATTTTTTGCACAGCAACTCCTGCAGCAACACTTTCTTTTAAAGACATGTCTTTTGCATTAAGTTTCACAAGTTCTTCTTTTCTACTTAATATTTTTGTTCTCGCAGTATCTATTTGTATTGCTAAATTGGAATTCTCTGATAATTCCTTGTTTAATTCTAAAGTGGTTTTCTTAAATTGCTCTTTCTTGCTCTTGAGCTTCTCTATCTGCTCTTTATTTTCTCTCTCCAGTTTAAGTACATTATCTATGCTTTCATCAATATTTTTTATTAACAATTCTGTCTTATCCTTTTCTCTTAACAAATTCTGTTGCTGTTCGCGTATTTTTTGCATCTCTTCACTCAATAATTCTGCTTTTTTATCTATCTCTTCTATTTCCTTATCTATCTGACTTATATTATCTAAATTGTTTTTCTCGGTAAATGCTTTTATCTTTACCTCTACTTGTGACAAATCTTTTTCTTTTTCTATTATCAGACTCTCTAGTTCTTTTTTTTGCAACTGTAGTGCCGATATCTTTGATATTATATCCTCGAGATTTTTTTCTAATTGTAATTTCCTCTCTTGAATCTTTGAAATTTCAGAATCTATGGCTGTGCTCCGTTGAATGTTTAATGCAAGCTCTATCTTAAGCTTTTCCACTTCTTTATGTATTGCTACCTGTTCTTTTTCTCCCTTCTCCTCTATTTCTTTATTTATTTTTTCTATCTCGTGTTTTTTCTGCTCTATTAATTCCTTGAGTTTATTCGATTCTTCATTAAGCTTAGATATTTTTGCATTTCCTTCATCTATTTCCTTTGTGAATTTTTCTTTTTCTGCAGTTTTTAGTTTTATCTTGTTGTCTAATATTGTTGCTTTGTTGCGTTTTATCTTGTCATTCAAATCCTTAAACTTTAATGCCTGGTCCCTGTCTTTTTTTAACTCTTGTAAATGTGTTTTTCTTTCCGCGAGTATTATTTCAACTTCATTCATCTTTTCTTCTACACGCTGCAATTCCCGTAATGCCTTGCCTTTTTTCTCTTCATATACAGACAATCCTGCTATTTCCTCTATCATTTCCCTTCTCTGAATAGGACTCATTTCTATTAAGTTAACAATTTCTCCTTGAAGCACTATATTGTAGCCGTCAGGGTTTATTTTTGCAAACGCCAAAAGGTCGAGAATTTCCTGTCTTGTTTTTATTATATCATTAATCTTGTAAATTGATTGACCATTATCCTTAATTATCCTTGTTATCTTTACTTCGTCAATATACTCCTTTATATTGCTTTTTCTCTTGCCTGTCGGTTTTATTTGAGGAAATATTTTTGATTTATTGTCGAAGAATATGCTTACTTCTCCTTCTTTTGCGGGATTTTTCATTTTCCCGCCATTATATATTAGGTTAGAACTTTTTTCTGCCCGCATTTCTTTGCTTGAGCCCTTACCTAGAACGAAACATAATGCGTCCATAACATTACTCTTTCCTGAACCATTCGGACCTAGAACACAGTTATATTTTTCTCCAAAAACTAATTCTGTTTTGTTCGCAAAACTCTTAAACCCTTTTATTTCTAATCTTGTAATTCTTGTTAGTCTACTACTCATTCTTCACTCACTACACACATAAAAACATCATAAAAAGCTTTAATTTATATTTAAATTTGATGGTAAAAAGTTAGAAATCATTTATAATTCTTTCGGCTTTACTAATATAAGACTTGCATTGTCCAAATCTGCATATGCAGATGCATACAATCCATAGAAGAAGTCTTTTTTTAGATATCTCTTGTTTCCTCCACGTCCATCCCATAATGAATCATTAACATAGATATATTTATCATCAATTCCTGTGATTACATTGAAATGAAAGTTAAAAACAGGGTTTTTTCCATCTAAAAAATTTGTTGTCATCAATGCACCAACAGGTCTTTTTGCATTCAATTCCTTCAATATATCGGCTTCATCAGGTATTTTTATGAGCATTTTCCCGCCACTCTTGATGAATCCACTGAAATAATTTAGCACTTTCCTATTATGTTCATTCTTGCTTGTTGATGCTAAAGAGTCTATCCTCTTCAATATTTCTTTCTGACTTAATCTCACATCATTATTTGTGAACATCGCAGGGTGTTGAGTTATTATTGTTACATCGAAACCTTTTTTCATCAAATAAACACCTAATTGAGGAGCATATGTGCCTACTGCATCAGTTATTATGTCTTTTCTTACATCTTCAAAAAGGATTTTCTTTCCATGATAATTCAGTATCATAGTTATTCCTGCTATACCACAATCTACAGAATCTTTTGGCTGTGTTATTAATGGCACTTTTAGTTTCATCTTAATAATCTCCTATGCTTTTTTGTTTTCCTTTGTCTGCTATTATCTTATATGTCTGCCAACTCTTTCTGAAAAGATGCTGATACTCTTTTTTATTCCAGTTATTATTCAAAAATTCTTTTGTTTTTGGATCAGAAGGATATCCTGAACCAAAGTCTATTTTAAGTTTTCTTTTCAATCTTTCAAGTTCCTTCTCTCTAGTAACTTTTGCTATAATAGATGCCGCACCTACTATTAAATGATTCAAGTCCGCCTTATGTTCAACTATTAGTTCTATTTCCTCATTATTAATATGTTCCTTAAAATATGTCTTATACGCGCTTATATTGGTGGATGGACAATCTATTATTGCTTTTTTTATATTATTGTCTAATTTTGCATCTAATTTGTTTAATAAATCTGCTGCCTTGTCTGCTTCAAGCCAATTAAGATTATAAGATTGTGAACTTACTGCTTCATCAATCTCTTGAGGGTTTATTATGACTAATTCATACTTTAATGCGTGTTCTATATTTTTAAAAATTTCCTCTCGTCGTTTTTCAGATAAAAGTTTTGAATCTTTAACACCGTTTTCCTTTAAAACAATTATTTTATCTTCTGAAATCACTGCACACACTATTACTAATGGCCCTATTATTGGACCCCTGCCTGCCTCATCTATGCCTGCTATAAACATTAATTCACCTTATCAAATACATTTATTAACTCATTAATATTTTTTGTCATTATAATTTTTCTCCTTAATTCTGCTCCTCCAATAATCCCCTTTGTATAATCAATTGCATGATCCTTAATTCTTGCATATGATATATTGAAATCTTTTGCATAATCCAAATATTTAAAAAAGTATGATAATCTTTCTTTATCACGCAATTTTCTATAAGTTCCATATTCAAAATAATCGATACATTGCTTGAAAATGTAAGGATTACCTTGTGCAGCTCTTCCTATCATTACATAATCACAATTTGTCTCGCTAAACATTTTTTTTGCATCCTCAGGGTTATTAATATCACCATTTCCTACTACCGGAATTGATATTAATTCTTTTAATTCCTTAATCCACACCCAATTTGCCCTTCCAGAATAACCCTGCTTTAATGTTCTTGCATGCAATGTTATCATACTTATTCCGGACTCTTCGGCTATCTTAGCGATATTCTTGAATAAATAACATGAATCATTGTTTATGCCTGCACGAACCTTTACAGTTACTGGAATATTAACAGATTTAACCAGTTTTTTAAATAATTCTTTAACATGTGAAGGTTTCTGGAGAAGAGCTGCACCGGCCTCTTGTGCAGTTATATGATCAGCAGGACACCCCATGTTGAAATCTATCATATCAAAGTATGGTTCTACTATTTTGGCTGCCTTGCATATTATGTCGATATCATTACCGAATAATTGTATGCTTCTAGGGGATTCTTTATCAGAGAATTCTACAAACTCTTTAATATTGCCGATTTTTTCTTTATAAACTATTGCATGCACACTTGTTAATTCAGTTATTGTAAGGCCTGCACCTAATTCAGAACATAATAATCTAAATGCTGGGTCAGTTATTCCTGACATTGGTGCAAGCAAGAATTTTGATTTAAATTTTGGAAGTGTCATTTTAGAATTATACCACCTACAGGGATATTTATTTTTCCCTAGGTTTTTTTTAAAAAGGCTAGCGGGGATTGGATTTGAACCAATGACCTCAGGGTTATGAGCCCTGCGAGCACTCCTGTCTGCTCTACCCCGCTATGATAGGGCAGAAAAAAGGTTTATTTAAAAATCTTGTCAAAAACATATAAAGAGAATATATTATTCAAAAAATAATCCATTCTCATGAATCCAATGGACTTTTTATTACAATAATCTTTGGTCTTATCGCGTGTGAATATTCAAGAGTTGTCTCTGACCTTACATGATCGAGAATTGATTGCACGGAAGTGACATCAATTCCTGATTCCAGATACTTCTTTTTCTTCCATCTTGCACAAGAATTTCCTAACATCTTTTTTTGAGAATTCTTTTATGTCCTTATCCTTGTTTGCTAGAAGGAACATCTTTACATATTGCAGATATATATTTACAGTCCTTGGCAACAGCTTACGCCTAAGCATCTCTCTTTTCATATTATAAAGAACATCAATAGTCATAGAAGAGATATTCTTAAAATATTAATATGCCTTTAGTATCTTTTTCCGAAAACCTTCCAATTCAATATCTATAAACATCTGTCAATGAGAACACTTTTTCCACATCAAAACACAGAATTCCACATCCTAGACTCCTAAAACCCACAAATCCCGCCTTCTTCACATATAAAAGGTTATACGCAATTAAATTTTAGTGGCACGGAATGATAGGAGACAATTTTAACGAGAACGAAAGGGGAAGAGAAGAAAACTTAACCTAAAATAATCTTTTCAACTTCCTGCTTCGCTTTTTCTAAATCTTCTTTAGCTTCTTTCTGTAATTGTTCTGCTTTCTGCATTCTTCTCCTTACTTCATCAGCGATTTTGTTTTGAACAGAAAGAGGAGGTAGTGGTACCCATAATTTAAAAATATCGTCTTTCGATATTGTCGGATATGTTGAGCCTGTCATAAACTTAGAAAACATAATAATAAATAGGTCAGTTCTTACAAAACTAAATAAATATTCAGAATTAATCTCTTCTTTAGGCCTCAAAACACAAAAAGCAGATGTAGAAATCAAGTTATATAATTTTTGCCTTATTTTTGCTATCCCTTTTAAATAAGGTCTTACCATAGAAATTATAATGTCTTCTTTAAATAATCTCTTTTTTGGCCCTTTAGGCAGATTTTTGCCTAATAATTCCTCTTTTAAATTAATAGTCCCTTCTTTTTTATTTATATCACCTATTTCAACATAAATATATCTCTTGTTATTTTCAATTTTTATTTTATTATTTGCAGATTTATCAGTTATTTCTTTTAATGGTATTATCTTATATTTACCTTCTTTTAGTATTTTCTCAACTTCCTCAAACTTTGGCTGATAATAATAAGCGTCTATTCTTTTGCCTTCTACATCATCACTATTTACAACATAAACCATTTTATCCTTTAATTCAGGCATCTTTATGCCAAGTTCATCAAGAACATAATCATTGATTGAATCAAGAAGTTTCTGAGCTTCTGCTTCTTTAGATTTTTTAGATTGATATGCTTGTTTAATTTTTTCCATAATTTGTTTTTGTTTCTCAAAATTAGGTAATGGCAAAATTAAAGTTTTAATTGCATCATAATCTAATGCTGGGCGGGTTCCACCTGTTGTTTTTCTAAATGATAATTTTTGTCCGATAGTAGTATTAAAAAATAAAGCAATATATTCTGGAATTATCTTTATACCATTTATTTCTTCTTTCAATTTTATTCTTACAGAATGTTGATTAATGTTTCCAATAAAACTTTTAGGAACAACTGCAACGTTTCCTATTCTTCCAGTTATAGTAAAAACTAACTCTCCCTCATGCAACTGAGAACGTTTAAGCATTTTCTCATGAATTTCTTTTTTAATAAACTTTACGTCTTCCAAATTAATGCCTTCTTCCGTAATATTCTGAACTCTTAAAAAAGGAATGCCCTCATCAGAATAATAGTTTTCATCAACTTTTGGAGTAGCCCCTCCAGAAATATCATGTATTATATCTCTAAATCTCAAATAACCAAATTTACAATCAATTATTTTTTTCTCCAACTCTCTAAACTCTGGCCGATAATAAAAAGGATCTATTCTTCCTTCGATTTCATTAGAGTAAATTGTGAAGCACTCCATCTTTAAACTCCCTTATACCCTTTCGGATTTTTCTCAAATTTTCTGTATTCTTGCAGAATTGTGTCTAAATCATTTATTGAGTCTTTTCTCCCTGTTGCATCATAACCAATGTGTTCAGCTATTGCCATGAATATAGGATAATTTTCTTTTTTTTCATTTTCTTTTTTCTTTCTAACAAAGACAAGAGAGGATTTTACTCCTGCTCCGAAATGTGTAAAAGCAAATTGGGGAAGTGAAACAACTGCTAATATTTGCGATTTTTCCATTAAGAAATCCCTAACATATTGTAAAGATGAATTAGTTAAAATACCATCAGGCAAAACAATAGCCATTTTTCCATTTGGCTTTAAGAAATCTAAACATCTCTCAATAAATAATATCTCTGTTTTCTGGTTTTTCTTTCCTTTGCCTAATTCGTATTTGTCTAAATAATCTTTTTCTGTTGATTTTACAACAGCTCCAAAAGGAGGATTAGTAAGCAAAATGTCAAAATTGTTTTTCTTAAAACCTTTATGTATTTTTGTGATTTCATCAATATTTCTTAATGAATCTGTTGAGATAACATTTGTATGTCCATCATCATGTATTATCATATTCATTTTACAGACACGAGCTATTTGGTCGTTTATTTCAATTCCATATAAATTATTCATAGCAAATTTATGCCAATGTTCCCATGCTTCTTTTTCGTCATAATTTGCTTCTGCAAACTTTCTTATCTTGTCAAGAGCATTGAGCAAGAAACCTCCAGAGCCACACGCAGGGTCTATGACTAAATCGCTTCTTTCTGGATTCATCATTTCAACACAAAAACTTATTATTTCTCTTGGTGTAAAGAATTGTCCCATTTTTCCTTTAAAGAAATCTTCCATAAACCTCTCAAAAGCCACGCCTTTAGTGTCTAAATCAATCTTATTAATTGCTAATTCCTGCAAGTGCTCCACAACATTATAAACCACTTTTGGCTCTAATCTTATATCTTCCTTAAAAACTTCTGCATCTTCTTTTTTGGCTTTTTGATAAATCGCATCTATTCGCTTAAAAATTTCTTCTGCTGATTCATGCGTTCCAATTTGAAAATTGTATGCTTCGCCTTTTTTTGTTGTTTTTTCATCTTTTAGTTTGCAGAATAATAGTTTTGAAACTTCATCAAAAGCAGTGGTAGGCGCTAATTTTCCGCCCTGCCAAACAGTATCATGAGATTTTTCCAATGCCCTAATTAGTTCCTCTCTAGAAACTTCTTTTAATTCTTTGTCTGCTTCTCCTTTGATGAATTTGTATTTTGGCGTTTTTCCATATTTCTTTGGAATATCGGAAATAACATTTTTTTCTCTTTCGCTTGGTTTAAAACCTGCAACATCAAAAGCAGTTTTTGTAATGCCCGCAACAACAGAAGCATATTTTGCCCTTAAACTATTCGCATTTCCAAACGCCTGTTCTATTGCTTGCTTAAATTCTGCGTCTGTAATTCCATCTTTTTTACATTCAATAACAAGATATTCTGCCCCGTCTTCATCATAAACAACAATATCCGCTCTATCTTCTGGCGTTCTTCTCGGAACAATAACTTCAATATCTATATTTTTAGCAGGATAATCATAATCTAAGACAAGCTCACAAAAATAAGAAGCCCTTACTTTTTCTTCTGGATTTTTAAAAGAAGTAGAATAATCTCTTTTACAGAAATAAGTTATTTTCGAGCCATCGTTTTCTACTTTTATAATTCCTTTATCTATTCCTCGTTGTATGTTTCTTTGAAATATAGAATCATGATTGTCTTTATTCATTTTCTCGCCCCCTCTTTAAGCTGCTCTTCCATCATAATCTCAACTTGACGAGATATTAATAAACCCTTCTTTTTGCAGAAATTCCTATATTTATCGTATAAATCGGAATTTACTCTCAATGTGATATTTTTTGATTTCATTTTCAATCCCACGATAGACAAATATTTACAAATGTATATAAACATATCGGTTTTCTCACCCTAAAATACTGAATCCTAAAACTCAACCCTCTTCGCCCATTCTTTTGTAAAAGAAGCAAAAAACATAGGGAATTCCCCCTAAGAACGACTAAACTATTGTCTGCTTCGCAGTTATTGATGTTAAAGTAAGTAAATGCACAGAAGCAAAGCTTCTGACACTCCAAAAACTTTGTTTTTGAACGAACTACGGCACCTATCTGATTTCCTCAAAAATTATGAATTTTTGGGACCCTAAAAATCTCTGATTTTTATGGCTTCGGCAGTAAGAAAACTCTGCGGAAAACTTCGTTTTCCTTGCCTCGCCTACTTCGTAAGCTCGGTCGTATAACATCAATTAATATCAATTATTGCTCGAACCTTCGATTCTGCGTCATTTCTAAATTTATAAAATCTATGAAGGATAAAATAGGTTAACTTTAAATAATGTTATTTGTATTGTATTGTTATGAACGATGTTAAAAAGGGATGGGTTCTGGGTGGAATATTGCTTATTCTAATAATTGGTATATTTTTGGGAATTTTCTGGAAAAATAATTCGAAATCCTTAAATAACTATTTTGAAAATGTTGTTGATAAAGTTAAGGAAATTATTGGTGTAAAAGATGCCTCTGAACAATTAAATGATAATGTAAAATCTAATTACAAACCTAATGAAACAACCAAAAATTCCTCTAAAGACATCCCTACCGATGGAGGCAGTGGAGGAGGCGGAGGTGGCGGTGGGGGAAGCGGAGCTTCTGAAGCTTCTTCTGAGAATAGTTCTGATATTATTTTAGGTTCAGAGACTTTTTTTAGTTTGCAAGAATTGTTCAACTTCAATAATCCTGTGGGTAATAGGGTTGAGGTTTATGGTATAGCATTTCAAGTGTCGGGAGTTGACATGTATGATAATTTTTTCTTTACTGATGATGAAGAAATAATTAATAATCCTGTTCTATTGCTTATTAATGGTGCAGATTTTCATATCACAGTATATAATTCATTAATCAATATTAATCCGCAAAGCAAAATAAATGTTAAAGGTATAGTTGTGGATTGCGAGCATGAGAGTGATGGTATATACTGCATAAAGGCTACATTGATTGAAATACAATGATAAAGATAATAAAAACCATACATGCCATTTTATACCATTTGTGATTTTTGGATTAGAAATAATTAATGCTTTGCCACTATAAATCCGCCGTGAAGTATTTTCTGGTTGTTGAATGTTGTTATTACTGCTGTTTTCATTCCTGAAGCATTAAATGCAGGTAATATCTCTGATGGATGGTATTCCCTGCAAGGAAAATCGTCTGATTTTAACTGCTCACGTAATGTTCTCATTGGATTTTTTGATTTTTTCTTTTTTAGCAATGTGGATAATATAACCGCTTTTGAAGACACCCTGATTAATTCTTTAATAAATTTTTCATGTTCCACTATACATTGCAACGCCCCTATCGATATCACGATATCAAATTGTTTGTCTGAGAATGGAAGAGCATACCCGTCTGCAACCATAAAATTTATTCCTGGATATTTTTCTTTTGCCAATTTTACGACATTTTCCGAATAATCAACTCCTAGTACATCATAACCATTGTCTAATAATTGTTTGCACATTATTCCTGTTCCGCATCCTACATCAAGTATTGTTTTTGTATTTTGTATCTTGTTCACAAGATGTAATGTAACTTCTATAAGCTGTTTATGCCCTTCTTTTGTCCAGAAGCTTTTCTCATAGTCGGGCATATCCATTGTTGCCCTGCGATTATATTGCACCTTCCACACTTTTTCCATTTGCTTCATTATTAGAAAACGCCGAGGGTGGGATTTGAACCCACAAATCCTTTCGGAACTGGATATTTGCGTGATACTACAGGTTTCTGAAGCACTTTGTGCTTAGCAATCCAGCGCAGTACCAGGTTGTGCCACCCCGGCATATATTGCTGTACTCTATGATCATTGTACTCTATGATGTTTTATAAATGTTTTTCTTCAAAACATCAAAACATTTATAAATATTAACATATAGTATTTGCTATATATATATGAATTAATAATATTAATTAATATTATTTGCTATACATGAATAAAAAATTTAATAAGGGAACAGAGCAGCTTAACATTAGGATGCCTATTGAACTTCTTGAAGACATAGAGGAAATATCAAAAACATTACGAGTCAATAGATCAGAATGGATTAAGATAAAACTATCCGAGATAGTGTTTGAAGAAAAAAACAGATTAAAGAAAAAATGAAGAATAAAAAAATACTAAAATTAACAGTATTTGGATTACTAATACTTAATATACTCACAACTATATATGTACAATTAGAAGTTTCAGAATTAACAAACAGAAAAACACCCACGGCAATGGCATTCGGCACAACACACATCTGTATCAACCATGCACCTTCAAACATAACAACAGGATCATGTAATTTCACAATACCATGGGGCATTCCAATAAATTGCACTATAAACGGTACAGACCCAGACAATGACAGTATATACTATCAATCATACTTTGTAACTCCAGAAGACCTGTTCAATATATCATACTCCGGAAAAATAAATGCAAACATTGCAGAAGAAGCAATAGGAAACCACATCATAAGAATAATTGCAGCAGACATGAGCGGATGCACTAACAACGTATACATGGAAGATTTCAACATAGAAATAATAGACATAAACCACGCACCATATCTCTCAACATTAATACCTAATAATACATTAAGATGGGAGACTACGTTTGCATTCTTTCTTGATGATTACTTTGACGATATAGACGGGGACAACCTCACTTATATAGTATCACAAGATGACAATCGTACTTTAATAAATATAGGCCCGTTAGGATTAACAACCATAAAGGGAGTAGATTGTGGGACTTCAAGATTTTACTTTATAGCAACAGATCCAGAAGGATTAACAGCAACAAGTAATACAGTCACTTACACAATAACTAACTGTCCTGAAGATACTGGCGGCTCAACAGGAAGCGGTAGCGGAGGAGGTGGAGGAGGCGGAAACTATTATTCATGCACACCAGATTGGAAGTGCAGCAGATGGTCTGCATGCCAAGAAAATGGAACAAGAGAATTAAGATGCATTGACTATAATGGTTGTAATCCAAATAATTACATAAAATTCCTGACAGAAAACTGCACATTCATATCTCCAGAATATAAATGTGAAGAAAAATGGGAATGTACAGAATGGAGCATATGCATAAATAATACACATACAAGAAAATGTATAGACAAAAACAGTTGTGGAACTACAAACAACAAACCTACAGAAAATGAATCATGCACACCAATACCATCATGCTTCAATGGAATAAAAGATGGCGATGAAACAGGCATTGATTGTGGCGGATCATGTGGTGCATGCAGAATCACAGAACAACCAATGGCAGTTCAAGGTCCGGATAACAAAATAATATTAGCTTTGGCAATAACATTAGCAACCATTATAATTATAATTATAACTCTAAGGAAACAGATAAAACAGGCAATCGACAAAATATTATCCATATATGAAAGAAAAAAACAACCAGTTTATCTTACAGAGAACCAAAAACAAAAATTGCTAAACCTATTGTTCAATATACAGGATGAAATATACAATAAGGAGCAAAGAAACATACAATTATCAATATTACAGCTTATAAAAATATATTTTATGGAACTCTTAGGAATAGATGTGCCAACAACAGAAAATATACACTTGCATATTCACAAACTTAACAACAAACAATTAGAATCAATACTGATCGACTTCAATAAACGTATGAATTCAATCAAAAAAATGAACAAAGAAAAACTTCAAGAAGTTATAGATGAGATGTCTGATCATATATATTTAGTCTCAGAATTTCATGACAAAGATGCATTAATCCTACCAAAAGAACGTGAAGTAAATGCAGAAAACATTATAGGAAGATTCTATCAAAAACTTTCCAACCTGCATATAGCATTAGAATTCAAGGAATTAATCGAGGCAAAAAATTTATATAAGGAGCTATTAGAGGATTATAATAAATTAAGCCATGAACAAAAACTCGAAGTATACGATGACATTATGGTTGCATATAATATCATATTATATTTGGAGAGGTTTTACTGATGAAAAAAAGAATAATGTGGATAATTATATGGAGCACATTTATTATAATGTTATCTATAACAACATCATTAGGTGCATTCATCAGCAATCCACAGATAAACCCAAGTACTTCAGGAGAACTGTTCACATATCAAGATTTAGAATGTAGATGGACTATTGACAGCACAACAGAAGTTAACGTCACATGGTACGTCAATGGCAATGTAAACAAAACATATAATAGAACATGCACTGCATCTATAGAATGTGCTACAGAAGGATCAGGAATAATATCGCAGACACTGACTGTAAAAGAACAGGTATGGACATGTGAAGTCGCATACTTCAATGGTACAGATATAGAGATTAAAAATCACAGTAGAACAATAGCAGATGCCCCTCCAACAACACCGAGAGTATTTCTCGGCTCAACAGAGATATTAAATAATTCTATTATAAACATTAGTGAAGACTATATATCAACATTCCAAGTAAATTCCACAGATGCAGACAATGATATAGTAACGTATATATACTTTGTAGGCGAGATACCTTCATTTTGTTCATTGAACACAAACAATGGATTGCTAGAATGTTCTCCAACTCAAGAATCACACATAGGAATACACAATGTTACAGTATATGCTAAATCTGGTTTAAAAACTAGCGGTTTCAAATTCTATATAAACGTTACTGCCACAAATGATGCACCATACTTTAATCCTTCTTTACAAAACAAAAAGGTTAATGAGAGCCAAGCATTAAACTATATAATACATGGATCCGATTCAGAGTTTGATGTCCCATTCGATTTCGCCATACAAACAGACCTATCAAGTCTTATAGTAGTGAAACTCAACAGCACTTCAGCAGCCATAAGGTTTAATAATTCGGGGTTAGATATTGCGCAATTCAGCGATAGAGGTAATCATACTATAAATGTAACTATAAACGATTCAGGGAACCCTTCAAAATATAATACGTCAAGTTTTGTATTGGAAGTTTTGCCAACAAATCATATTCCAAACATAACTGTAGAAGTTGTAAATGCTGAAAGTCTCATACAAGGTGGAACGCTTACTATAAGAGTAAATGGAACCGATATAGACAATGACACTTTGACTTTCACTACGAACAATATGGAGTTATATAATATCACATATACCGCAACAAATAAGTCAGATCCTAATGGCACAAGTTTTGCTAATGGAACAATATATGTTGCTGCATTGACAAATAATCATGTTATAAACAGAAATTTAGTAATAACAATATTTGATGGAAAACAAAATTCGAGCAACAGCACATTTCTAAATATAACAAATATAAACGATAATCCCATACTTAATGATATAAGCAATCACGCAAGCAACACGTTAAGCAACATTAACATAAGCAATTTAACAGCATACACAGGAGTATTGTTTAGGTATGTTGTTAATGGTACAGATATAGATCAATTAACATATGCTGGAGACACATTAATATATGCATCTAATGATTCCAATTTCGAAATAAATAGAACGACTGGAATGATAAACTTTACAAAAAATGAAGCGGGAACTTATTATGTTAAAATAAATGTCACAGATTCTGGAGGATTGTATGATGAAGCAATTGCAGTCATAAACATATACAATAATCAGAATCCATATTTTATTTCAAATATGTCGTTGGGATGTAGTGAATATGACCAGTATAATTATCCATTTAATTGTACAATAAATATTAGCGACTATGCTAGGGAAGACGATCTTTACGATAACGTAAGTTCATACTGGACCAATAGCACATTATTCTCAATAAATGAAACAACTGGATTAATAACTTTCGTTGCAAATCAGACAATGATAGGAAATTATTCAGTAATGATTAACATAACAGATTCTAGAGGAGGAATGAACAGCACCATAATGCAAATAACAATAAACAATACTAACAATAGACCAATAATACTTGACATAGTTGAGCCTGAAGGAAGGTTAAGTGTACAAGAAACATACAATTTTGGCATTACAACTAATGACTCAGATCTTTACATAACCAACTCTTATGAAAATCTTACATTCAACTATTCAGTATCCGGACCAAATAGCAGCATAATATCAATACAGAAAAATTCTGACACAAATGCAGTTATGACTGTTAATCCTACAAATTCTCAACATGCTGGAAATTACACTGTCACAATAACTGTTACAGATTATTATAACAATCAGACTACAAATAATGTCACGTTTTATATATATAATATAACAACACCTCCGAACATTACACAAATACAACCTCATGGAACACCATTAGTATATGGGTCAGTCAATATTTCATGGATAAATGTCTCTGACTTAGGAAGAAAAAATACAACTATAACGATAACAGAGAATACAACTTATTTATTTAATCATACCACCACATATGATACAAGTTATTCTAATTTTTTGATCTATGAATGGTATCAAAACGGCACACTTGTAGAAACGTCATACTCTTTAAGTAGAAGTTTTAATTTCTTCTCTTCAGGCATACATAATATTACATTAATAGTAACTGATGATTTCGGGAAGAACGATACATTCTTATGGATAGTTAATGTTACAAATGTCAACAGGCGACCAACACTTGTAAATCAACTAACTAATCTTACGGGAGCTAATGCAGTCAATGGTACAACAACATTTTCTAATTACATGACTTATTATTCTTCGGAGGCAAAATTTTATGATCCGGATGATGATGTAAATGAAAACGGTATCGTTGAAGGTGCAGAGTCTACAATGACATTTTCTGCAACAAATTGTGAACATGCAAATTTCAGTTTCATAAATAATTCATTAAGAGTACAAAGTTTAAGCGTAGGAACATGTATCGTAAACTTCACTGCATATGATTCGTTGAACAATTCGTTGACTGCAAACTCCAGCAATATACTCGTTAATGTTACATATGTCAGCAACGAGACCATAACAGAGCAGGTACCTACACCTAACAGTGGCGGAGGAGGCGGAGGAAGCAGAACGATAACAATTCCTATACCTGAAGAGGTAGAGAAGCCCAAACCTTTAGAAATAATAACTCCTAAACTTGTAACAATATACAAAAATGCCACAGTCACTGTGCCTATAATATTAAACAATACATGGAATGATACTCTTGAAGGAATAACATTGTCTGCCACTACAAACGCGTCTAATGTATCTATATATCTCGACAGGACGTATTTTCCAAGGCTATTTAAGAGTCAGAGTGAAGAGGTAACATTGACTATAAGCAACTATAAGAGTGAGGGGCATTATGAGATACAAATAAGAGCAAAAGTCTTAGAGCCAGACTTCACTGATACTGCCACAATTTATGTCAATTCAGCAGATACAACTTCTGAAGGAGAAGAACTTGAAACAAAGATAAGTTTTGCAAGAGATCTTTTGAGTAGCAATCCTGAATGTCAGGAATTAACTGAACTACTAAATGAGGCAAAAAAAGAATTGTCATTAAACAATTATGAGAGTACGGCAAAACTTGTTGATAGTGTAATTAATGGTTGTAAATACTTAGTTAGTAAAAATTCCCAAACAGAAAAACCAAGCAAGGAGACACTAAAGAGGTTTGTATGGGAAGCAAAATATAATGAATATGCAATAATAGCAGGATTTGCAATATTGTTCATTACAGCATTATACTATATAATCAAGAAAGATAAGGATCAAGGGGAATAAAAAATAATAAAAATAAATAAATTGTTTAAATATTACTTTAACTTTGTGTATAGGTCATATAATTCAATATAGGTCTTTGTCTTCTTATTATAATCCAATTTATTATATGCTGCTAATGCATCCATATAAAGCATTTTTGCAGACTCTATATCTCCAGATGAAAAATAATTGTATGATTTCTCTATCAATTTTTTTATGTTAACTAATTCAGGGTCATTGTCTTCTGAAAGAAGAAATGGTTTTGACATATTATTCTTGTATAATCCTAAAACTGTACTGTTATCAGACTTGCTGCTTTCAGACCTGCTGTTTTTAGAAATAGCAAACGTCAAATTATCATTCTCATTGTTAATAGATGATTTTTTAAGTAATTCTTTCGGTTTAGAATTTTGTGATTTGGAATCAATGAATGTTTGAGTATTTAAAATATTAGAATTCTTTTTTTCTTGAGAAACCAAATCATCACTTACTAACAACAAATTGTTTGATTCCCCAGAGTTACTTACTATATCACTGAAAGACAATTCAGCATTATCTTTTTTTAACAACTCTCTTTGCAGCTCTAGTTTCATTTCATCATTTTTCTCCTCTACGCTGACAATATCTGTCTCTGGCAATTGTGTTTCAGAATTTTTTTCAAGACTCTCAACAATAACATCCTTTCGAGGTGTTAAATGCTCTTTTTTCCTGCCGAACAATTTATCAAAAAGCGATCTCTTGTCCTGATTGTCTTCGAGATCTATTATTAGTTGTGATATCATCTCCTTGAAATCGTTAAGTATATTTTTCTTTTCTTCATGACTTAATTCATGATCTGGCATATACTCAAACAACGATAACTCATCAAGCATCATGTCTATTTTCTTTTTTAATCCCTGCTTGATAAATATTTTATTCAATTCCTGACTTAATTCTTCATAAGTGAACTCATATTCTAGTTTTAGAAAATCAGCAAAAAATCTTCTTATGACACCATATAATTCTTTTTCATCAATATCTTGCTGCGCTAGGAGTGCTGCTATTTTTTCAGAATAAACCTTCTTTATTTTTACTCTTCTCTCTGCTTCTGACACCTCTTTTTCCATAAATACATACCGATTTATTATATATATAAATTTTGCTATTTTAAAACATCAAAATTAAAACACTAAAAAGCGTGTAAACTAAATTTCTAACAAAAAAATTTGACAAAAATGTAATAAAAAAAATAAAAAAAGAATAAAAAAGGGAATATTACAATGATTATGTATTGAAAATGCATTTATAATATAAATAAGTACCTGTACAAATAAGTACCTGTACAATATATATACACAATAATAACTTCACACATATAGAATAGAACATAACTATATAACTATATAGCAGGACCATATAGAAAATACGTATACAATGAAAGTTTATAAGAAATATATAAAAACAAAATATATTTAAATAGATAAACCAATATACTTGTCATAAAGAGGTGTTTGATGCAAAAATCTTCTGATTATAGTAGGCCAACGAGGGATAAAGAATTTGATGAACTATTAAAGAAATATCATAAACAATTTGTCATCATTAAAGAAGAAATGGCAAAAGTAATAGTTGGCCAGACAGAAATAATAAACAGTCTTATCGAAGCATTATTGTGCAACGGTCATGTACTTGTAGAAGGTGTTCCAGGAATAGCAAAAACTATGACCGTAAGAACATTGTCTACAATAACAGGTGGACAATTCTCAAGAATTCAGTTTACACCAGACTTATTGCCTACAGATATTATTGGTATAACAACATATGAAGAAGGGAGAGGATTTTATTCTGTCAAAGGACCGATATTTGCTAATTTTGTACTTGCAGATGAAATAAATAGGGCTCCGCCTAAAGTACAATCTGCACTCCTTGAAGCAATGCAGGAACGTCAAGTAACAATTGGCAAGGAATCCTTCGCATTACCTACTCCTTTCTTTGTTATGGCCACCCAAAACCCTATTGAGAGTCTTGGAACTTACAAATTGCCTGAAGCACAAATAGACAGGTTCATGTTCAAACTCCAAATGGGATATCCTAATATTACGGATGAATTAAAGATTATGCACCAGAATGTAACTTTAAAAAAATTTGAAGAATTCAAGCTTAATACTGTTATGACTCCGGATATAATACTAAAAGCACAGCAGGATGTAAAAAAAGTTTATCTTGATAAGAAAGTCGAAAAATATATAGTTAGCATTGTTGAAGCCACAAGAAATCCTGAAAAGTATAAACTAGAGACTGGAAAGTTCATCGAGTATGGTACTTCTCCAAGATCCAGCATAGCATTATTTATAGCATCAAAAGCGCATGCATTAGTTAAAGGCAAAAGTTTCGTCACACCAATGGATGTCAAGGAAATTGCACATAATGTACTAAGACATAGAATAATACTTAATTATGAGGGTCAAGCAGAGGAAATATCTACCGATAAGATAATTGATGAAATACTAAAAAAAGTGCCTATTGAGTAAGAGATTCTGAAAAAAATGCCAATAAAAAGATTCGAAGCCGAACTTCTACCAAAGATAAGAAAGCTTGATGTATATGCAAGACAGCATGCATTAAGTGAAGTAATAGAAGGCAATTGGACAACTACATTTAAAGGCCATGGAATGGAATTCTCAGGATATAGGACTTATCAGTATGGTGACGATGCAAGTCTTATAGATTGGAAGGCATCATTAAGATCTAAAAGCCTTCTTATAAAAGAGTATGAACAAGAGAAAAGCGTTAATGTATTCTTCATGTTTGATGTGAGCAATAGTATGCTTTTCAGTTCAACCAGAAAGCTTAAGGCAGAATATGGAGCAGAAATAGTTTCAAGCCTTGCATTTGCAATATTAAGAAGTGGAGACTCAGTAGGATTGAGCATGTTCACTGATAGAATGATAACTAAGCTGCCATTGAATATGGGCAGGAAAATGCATTATATGATAGTAAAGGATTTAAGCAATGTGAATAATTATGGGGGAAACTTTGATCTTGGAAAATCAATGAATTTTTTATTCTCATTCTTAAAGAGTCGTGCAGTAATAATTATAGTGTCAGACTTCATCGGATTAGATGATAAATGGTATAAATACCTCAGAATTGCATCACAAAAATATGAAGTTATTGGCATAATGATAAGAGACCCTAGAGACAGGAATCTGCCTAAAGAATTAGGCCAGTACCTTCTTGAGGATCCTTACACTGGAGAAAAGATATATATAGACACTAAAAATTATGCAAAAGCTTATGCTGAATATGTTGCTGAGGAAGAAGCAAAAATAGAAAGACATTTTAAGGCCACAAAATCAGACTTATTAAAACTTGATACAAGTAAGGATTTTTACAAGGACATAATGACTTTTTTCAAGAAGAGAGCATTAACACATAGATAAATAATTTATATAAACAATTAACTAATTATATATAAAAAGCATAATTATATATAAACAAGTAACAATAGATAAATACTTAATAAATATAAAAAATATAATAATATAATAGGTGACTATGCATGTATCTTACTTTCGAAAACCCAGAATACTTATGGTATATGCTTAGTATACCTCTTCTAATTGTGAGCCATTATGCATTCCTAAAATATAATAGAAGAAAAGCCATGCGTTTCGCAAACTTTGAAGCATTAAAAAAAGTCACTAATCAAAAAATAATGACAAAGAACAATTCTGTTCTATTGATAAGAATGATAATATTATTCACACTCATACTTGCTATTGCACAAACCACTTTATGGTATGAAGGATATACTAATGAGAATGATTTTGTCATAGCTATAGATTCAAGCTCATCAATGACAGCATCGGACCTGCAACCTACACGGCTTGAAGCTGCAAAAGAATATTCTAAACAATTCATTGATAGAATACAATCAGATTCAGAAATAGGATTAATAACATTTTCAGGAGCATCATTTATTGAGAGAGTGCCTACAAGAAATAAGGCATTCTTAAAGAATTCAGTCAACGATATAGAAGCTGCACATGTAGGCGGTACAAATATTGCAGATGCAATAGTTACAAGTACAAATCTGTTGCTGCCTTCAGAACGTGGAAGAACAATAATATTGCTTACTGATGGAAGCAACACTGCATCATACTTCATAAAGGATCCTATAACTGAAGGAATAAAATATGCACAAAATAATAATGCAAAAATATATACCATAGGATTAGGAAGCGACACTGGTCCAATAGGATACTTGCCAGAATATTATAATATCAGTGCAGTATATGATGAGAATACTCTTTTCAGGATTGCCAATGAAACTGGAGGAAAATATTATGATGCAAAGAATAATGCAGAATTGCAGGCTGCATTTAATGAAATACTTGAATCCAGCAACAAAGCATATATTGGAATAGAATTAGGCCCAGGACTGCTTATCTTTGCATTAGCGTTAATATTTCTTGAATGGGGATTGATAAGCACAAGATTTAGGGCTCTACCATAAATAGCACTTTTTATTTTATATGAATAAAATTAATATATAAATAATAGTATAAAATTAAATAATAGTATAGAATTAAATAATAGTATAAAATAAAAGCAGTAAAATATATGGCTAAAAGTAGTATAAAAAAAAGTATACAATAAATTAATATAATTTTTTTAATGATTAAATTTATATTGTTAAATTTTTTCCAATAAAAAAGGTGATGTTTATGAAAAATTATGGTTTATTATCTTTAAAATTGCATGAAAAAAATAAGGGTAAAATTTCTATAAAATCAAAAGTTCGCATAAAAAATAAGAATAATTTATCAATTGTATATACGCCGGGAGTTGCAGAACCCTGCAAAGTTATTGCCAAGAATAAGGGAGATGTTTATAAGTATACTTCAAAAGGCAATATTGTTGCAGTAATAACAGATGGCACAGCAGTACTTGGATTAGGAGACATAGGTGCTGAAGCATCACTGCCTGTAATGGAAGGCAAGGCAGTATTGTTTAAAGAATTTGCAAATATAGATGCAATACCATTAGCCATAAAAAGCAAAAATGTTGATGAAATAGTTAATACAATAAAACTTATTAGTCCAATGTTTGGAGGCATTAATCTAGAGGATATTTCTGCACCGAGATGTTTTGAAATAGAAGAAAGACTAAAAAAGGAATTAGATATACCTGTAATGCATGACGATCAGCATGGTACAGCGATTGTTGTTCTTGCAGGATTAATTAATGCTTTAAAACTTGCTCAAAAAAAATTTTCAGAAGTAAAAATAGTAATATCTGGTGTTGGCGCGGCAGGTATTGCAATAGCAAAATTATTATTAAAATACGGTGCAAAAAATATTATAATGGCTGATTCAGTAGGTGCAATATACGAGGGTAGAACTGAAAACATGAACTCAATGAAGATAGAAATTGCAAAAATAACCAATCCTAATAAAGAATGTTGTGATTTGAATACATTAATGAAGAATGCCGATGTTTTTGTAGGTGTTTCCGCACCAAACATTCTAAAAATAAATCATGTTAAGAGCATGAATAAGAAAGCTATAATATTTGCAATGGCAAACCCTATTCCTGAAATAATGCCTGATGATGCCAAAAAAGGTGGAGCATATATCATAGCAACAGGAAGAAGCGATTTTCCTAATCAGATAAACAATGTTTTAGCATTCCCAGGAGTTTTTAGGGGAGCATTAGATGTGCGTGCAAGAGAAATTAATACTGAAATGAAAATCGCAGCAGCGGAAGCATTGGCAGGAATGATAAAGAATCCAACCATAAATAAGATAATTCCCAGTCCATTCGATAAAGACGTAGCAAAGAACGTTGCTAATGCAGTAAAAAAAGCGGCAAAGAAGACAAGAGTTAATAGAATATAAAATAATAAGTTATAAGATAATAAATAAGCCCCTGGCGATGATAAATCTTTTGAAGATGCAAGCTTTCTATCGATAACTTCTGCACGTTTAGTAAATTTTAAAGGCATAGAATATAGTATTGAAGCATTTAAAAAAGCATCAACTCATACTGATAAAAAATTAAGATATTTTATTGTTGGTGAAGGTCCAGAAAGAGGCAATTTAGAGACTCAAGTAAAAAATTTATCTTTAAACAAAACGTTTTGTTTGCCGGTAAAGTTGAAGATTCAGAAATTGCTAAATATTATTCTAGCGCAGATGTATTCGTACTCCCTTGTAGATTTATTCCGCCAAATGATGTCGAAGGATTTGGAATAGTATTTTTAGAAGCAAGTCTATACGGGAAGCCAGTTATAGCAGGAAATACCGGTGGAGCAACAGAAGCAGTGCAACATAATATTACAGGATTATTAATCAATCCTAAAAATAACCTCGAATTAGAACAGGCAATCCTTAAATTATATAATAATCCTAATCTAGCTAATACCTTTGGCATATATGGGAGAGTACGAGTCTTAGAGAACTATAATTCTACTCTGAGCAACAAATTATTAGATTTATTTACAGCAAATAAATAGTATCTTCATATTTTGTATAGAATTCTTTTATATCGTGATGTGGCAGATGATCTATGCTGTTAATTAATTTGACATTCATCTTATTATCTTTTATTTGTATTACTGATATTGAACCACAATTTAATTTTACTCCATTCCACATGCATTTTGGATCAACTTTTAGTGCTTTTGATAAAAAGTATCTAATCATATTCCATGACTAAATACTGCAATTACTTCATCACTATTGTTTTGTAATATTTCGTTGAATGCTTTTTCTGCTCTCGCCGTATCTTCTTCAACTCTGTTTGATCTAGTACCTTCCTTTACTGGGCCACCAATAATTACCCGGTATATTTCCTTAAGATCTGGATTAATTGTTAAGGGCACTCCGGGATTATATTTTTTATATTCTTCACAAGTTTCAATGGCCCTCGCGTAATTACTTGAATAGATTCTAGTAATTGGAATAGTAGATAACTTCTTTGCTACAGCCCTAGCTTGTTCTACACCTGATGAAGATAATGATGCATCACCTTCATCTTTTGCTGCGCCGTGCCTAATCAAAATTATAATCATGCACACGCTAAATAAGTTGTATTTATATTTTTTGTCATATAATCCATCCAAAAACAGTAGATTATTATATATAAGTTACTCAAAGAAAGTATTTACATACACACTATTATAGAACAGTACTTATAAAATATTAAAAGAATAAAAAATTATGCCCCCCGTAGCAATTCGAATCTTGCGCGTAATTCTGGATATTTCATTACTTCTGTGAATATGATATTGCCTCGTTTATTGCGCTGTTTTTCTTCTCTTCATCAATTGTCTCAGAATAATCTAATGCCTTCTGTTTATATTTGCCACTAACTTCTTTTTCAGTGGATCAGTTATTTCATCTTCAGGAATCAAAGCTTGCAATTCTATTCCTGCTTCAACAATTTCAGCGTCTTGCTGCACAATATCAAAATAGAAATGTGCATCCAACACTTCTGTCGGATAATATTTACTTTCTAACAAATCCTTCTCGAAATTGAACATTGCGATATATTTCCATATTGCCTCAAAATGTTGTATAATCTCTCTTTTGTGTGCTATAATTACCTTCGCATCTAGCTTGTTGTGTATATCAAACATTAATTCATAATATGCATCGAGTGTTTTTTTATATTCAGCATTTGAATTCTTAGGAGCAGCATCTAATAACTTTCTTAAGTCTTTTACAATCATTGCAAACGAACTCTTAGGATGTTCATCAAATTTAGAAGAGTACAACAAACTTAATATCTGCTCTTTAGTATCATACAAATCTTTAGGTTCTTCTTTGTATTGAATATTCTTAATCTGATACGCATGAGGTATTTTTGTACATGCAACAGTTACTTCTTTTATTGTAGATTCTATCTTTTTAGCAAAACCAGTATAAGTATATTCCATATCATTGTCGAATACAAATACGTCTGTTCCACCATACTGATACCATCCATGAGGTAGATGATTCAACTCAGTAGGAAAAGAATGAATTATCTTATAGGCTATTTTCTTTGCATGAGTATTTGTTAATCTTTTAGTTGTTGCTTCATACCAGTATTTTTTGATTAGATAATATAATGTGTGAAAATCTCTTCTAACATCTTCAGTAAATGGCAATCCAAAATATGCCTCTCGATTATATGATGGCGCAATAGTCAATACTTTACTTGTGCCTTTGGAAACTTCTATTATTTGTTTTGTCTCTATTAAGATTTTTACATATTTTGATATTGCAGTCCTATCTAATCCTGTCTCGTCAGCGATCTCTGTAATTGTCTTTGGACCTTTAGCTAGACATTCAAAAAACTTTTTTATTAGAACTTGGGTTGAACCTCTTCCCATAGCTAATAGGAAAACGAAGTTATATAAAAAGGTATGTTTTCACTAAACGGTGAATAGCCACAATCAGTTTAATATGTTGCTATTTAGCAACATTTATAAATAAGCACAACATTTTACTCTTATCGTCTATAACACAATGGAGGCATTAACATGACTATGAGACGCACTGTAAGAAAAGTGATTGATGGAGACACGTTTATCACGAACAGAAAGATAAACGGAACAAATAGGGTAAGACTAGCCAACTATGACGCCCCCGAATTATATCAGTATGGCGGAAGAGAAGCAAAACAAAGGCTTGCCAGAAGAATAGAAGGCAGAACAGTAACATTGCAACCGGTTGGTAGAAGCTATAACAGAATTGTAGCTAATGTAAGATATAATAGAAGAAAACTAAACAGGTGAAAAAATGAGTTACATAAAAATATTAGGAATGGTTGGCGGCGGAGTAGCTGCTGTGTTGATAGTCGGGATGTTCGCATCCAAGATATTGAATGCGGGTTTTGAATGGCTATTCGGAACTTTGCTAGGTGTTTTTGTTGTTGCTGGAGCTATAGCTCTGATCCTAAAATACTTTAAATAATAATTTTATAGATTCTCTTGAATAGCTTGAATTATTTTTTGTATCATCAGCACAGTTATTTCCTTTGTCCTCTTTTTATTATAGTGGTGTCCAAATTCTGTATCTAAGAAGACTTCATCATCTATAGAGACATCGTGGTTATATCTTGGTCTTAAATGAAAATGAACATGTGGACTAGACATATTGCTTTTGTAAAAGTTGTTCATAAGACAAGACCAATTAAATAATGTTGCATCAAACGCTTTTTTTAAAGCAAGTTCCATCTTTACAACTATTTTTTGTAAATCTAACCATTCTTCTACAGTTAACTCAGATAATGATCCGCAGTGCCTTTTGGATATAACAAGTGAACAACCAAGATATGCTTGGTTTGAAGATAATTCAATTATCCAAAAGTCTGATTCTAATATTAACATTTCTTGATGTTTTTCACAACAATAACAAGTCATACAATTCTGGTACTCATTCTGTTTTATAAAGTTTTAGTAGAATATGTTTTCGCAAATTTTCCGAATTACTCGGAATATATTCGGATGCTGTAGTAAAATATAAAAATACACTATTAATATCATCACTAGGAGGTATAAAATGAGATTACCAATACAAATAGAAACAATAATTTTCAGAAGAAATAAAGATAAAATAGAATACTTGTTGCTAAAACGCAAGGCTGAGAAAGGAGGATTCTGGCAGCCCATATCAGGAGGACTCAGAGATACTGAATCCATACCGCTATGCATGAATAGAGAATCGAAAGAAGAAATAGGTGTAGACAAATTTATACGTATAGTAGAAAATGTGCACTTCTTTCAATTTGATGAATTTAATACTTATAGAAAAAATATGAAAGTATATATAAGCGAATTCGTATTTGGAGCAGAAGTATCAATGGATACTCAAGTAAATATTAATGCAAATCCTGATAAAGAGCATGAAGAATTTAAGTGGTGTGACTTTAACGAGGCTATAAAATTATTGAAATGGGACCACAATAAAGAAGCTCTAACGAAATTAAATGAAATTTTATTAAATGAATAAATGTTTGTTTTTGTATTTATCGTGGGGGCGGTAATTTGGTTGAATATGGTTTTGAATCTAAGGATAATGAAATATTTCCTTCAATGATTCAGGCAATGATAAATAATACATGCAATCTTTCTTGCAATCATTGCCCGCATCCTGAATATCGTAATAGTCCAGAATACAGACCTACATACATGAAATTATCTCTATTTCAGCGTATAATTGATGAAACTAGTGAACATAAGAATGCATCAATAAGAATCTTCGGATGGGGAGAGCCATTAAAACATCCTCAACTAACAGATATGGTAAAATATGCTGGAGAAAAGAATGTGCCATCAATTCTTATAACCAACGGAACTTTACTAAGCCAGGATATTTCACACAAATTATTAGATTATAAACTTTCAATAATTGAAATAAGTCTTGATGCTGCATCACCAGAAACATATGAATTGGTAAGAGGTAATAAAAAAACTTTTCAAAAAGTTGTGGAAAATGTTAATACACTATTAAAATTAAGAAATGAACAGCATAACCCCTTATATGTTGTTCTTAGTATAATTAATCAACCAAAAGCATCTGAAGACGTTCCTAAATTTATAGAGCAATGGTCTGAAAAAGTTGATAAAGTTTTAACAAGAAGATTTCACGATTTTATGGGTGCAGCAGCAGATAAATCTGCAATATGTCTTCCTGAAAGATACCCTTGTAGAGCATTGTGGTCAAGGTTTAATATTACACCTGAAGGGTTAGTTTCCATATGCTATAATGATTGGAAAAACGAATATATCATAGGGAATCTGAATGACACCACTCAAAGTATAAAAGCAATATGGAATAGTGACATTTACAAAAAATATCGTGAAAGTCATCTATCAAAAGAATATTTTGGTTTATGCGCAAAATGCAATACTTGGATAGGAAGTGATTGGAAAACCCCCTATGAGGTTTTAATAAAAGAGTCAAAAAGAAAACATGAATAGAAAAAAATATATATTTAGAGAAGAATATTTTGGCGGATTTTTATATGATACAAATAGGTTGTGGTATGATATATTAGATATCTCTGCGACTAAAGAAATTATAAGTGGGAAATCAAACATCAACATAGAAGATATCGATTTTAGAATGCATAAATTGCCAGAGAGCAAGGCAATATTTTCTCCAATAAGAGTCTATTATGAATCAACCAGGGTGTGTAATTTAGGTTGCAAAACTTGTTTCAATAAAGCAGGTCAAAAAAGAGAGGAAGAACTATCTACTCAAGAAGCAATTCGACTTATTGATATGTTGAGAAAATATGATGTCATAGACTTAAGATTTACAGGAGGAGAATTCACTGAAAGAGAAGATTGGGATAAATTATTAATGTACTCTATAGAGTCTGGGCTAATAACATCATTAAATACTAATGGCGTATTATCACAATCAAAATTAGAAAAATTAATAGAGATAAATCCTGATCAGATAACAATTAGTATCGATGGTCCTAAAAGAATTCATGATTCTATAAGAGGACAAGGAACTTTTGATAAAACGTATAGTTCATTAAGATGGCTTGCATCAAATAATAGTCGGAAATTAAGAGTAAATGCTATACTCAATAGTACAACTCTTCCTTACATAGAAGACACTATAAAATTGGTTTCAGGTTTAGCTCCAGAAATATGTTTCATTTATATGTGGCCTCTAGGTAGAGGTGAAAAAATGATGAACACCTTTGTAAATTTTAAACAATTAATTCAGACTGAAAAATCATTTCCAGAATTATCTCAGAAGTATAATAATATAAGAATACTATCTACACATCAAGGCATATTTAGAAGTCTGATAAATCCTGTTAAGGATGGTTTGGATTTAAGTGGTTGTGCAGGTGGTTTTAGAACACTAAGCATATTGGCTAGTGGCGAAGTATATCCCTGTGCATATTTAGCTGAAATGAGAGAAAATAAGCAAGAATATGTTTTAGGAAAAGTAAATGATTCTGACTTTGATCTTTTTGAGTTATGGCATAATTCTAAAAAACTTACTGGTTTTAGAGATCAGGTTATAGAAAGGAATAAGACGTGTAGATCATGCAAACTTCTTTTGAATCAATGTATGGGAACCTGTGTAGCGATGGATACGTACAAAAAATATAGCCAAAATAACACAAATCCTTACTGTTTAAAAGAGGTCATATCTTATGAAACCTAAACTATTATTAGTTGGCCCTTATCAAAGAAATCTTCGTGTAGGACAATATGCTTCTCCGCCTTATGGTGCATACAGATTAGCGTCATGGGTAAAAAAATACGCAGATATAACGGTGATAGATCCAATTATAGATTCGTATTTATTACAAGATATTATTTCAAGAGAAACTTTCGATTTTGTCGGATATAGTATTTTACAACCTTCAATCGAGGGAAGTATACGTACGATTTATAATATTGCAAAAAAGCAACCTAAGGCAACACATCTTGCTGGCGGTCAGGGTGCTTCATTTAACGCTAAACTTCTATTAGAAAAAACTCCTTTGGAGGTAATAGTAAAAGGATATGGAGAGTTAGGATTAACTGATATATTATTAAATGGCGTTAATGAATCTACGCCAGGAATAGTAACTCCAAACTTCGAGACTCCACAAAGAATGTTGACGGAAGAAGAATTTAAAGAGATATCTTCTAGTTTAGATTTTGCTATGATTCCATTTGAGAAATATTGGTCAAAAGTTCGCAATACATATGACGCAAAAGTACTGCAAAAAACAAAGACCACTAATCTAGTTAATACGATAAGATTATCAACAACAAATTATTGCCCGATTGGATGTATTCATTGTAGCTCAACTAATTTTTTGAATAACTATACCGAAACAAAAATAAAAAGACCAAAAGTCATTAGGCTGGAACCTCCTGAGATTATTAGCATGATTAAAAAGGCCATCACTGCCCATCCAAACGTCGAATCATTTTACTTCAATGATGATGATTTTACTCAAGACACTTTAAGACTAGAAAACTTTTCCAAGCTAAGTAAAGATATTTTACATTCAAAATATAAGTATATTTGTCTAAGTAGAGTTGATACTATTGACGATAAAATATTAAAATATATGAAAGAAGGAGGATTTCAATTAATATTTTACGGAGTAGAAACATTCTCTCAAAAATTGGCAGAAAGTATGCATAAAGCAGTTAAACCTAATTATGAAGAACAGTGTCATAATATTATTTTGAAAACACTGCAAGCAGGTATAATCCCTCAAATATCATTAATATTATTTTACCCAGGAACGGAATTATCTGATTTATACAATACAATTGATTCTTCTGTAGAATTAGTAAACAAGGGTTCTCTGATAAGTGTAAGTCCTTTTGTTGAAGCATTGAATGGCGCATCAATACTCAATAGTCATAAGCAATATGTGGAATATAAGAATATTGTTGTAGATAATAAAGAAATAATTATCCCGACAATAGTTAGACCTGAAAATGATGAGATATATAGGTTGTCAAGAGACTCGATTGTACTACGTGATGAACTTCTCTCAAAAAGAAAGTTTGTGTCTCAACCGATTGAAGCATTAACATTATTCAAGGCAATATACCAATTAACAGGTAAAAAAACTAATAAAATAGATATAGCATTAAATAATTGTGCGCGCTAAAATGGATCAAATATTTTTTTTAATAAAACCTGATGGCATAATTTATGAAAAAGAGATTTTAGAGAGATTAGTCTTTCCCATACAAGAATATAATCATATTACTATCAATAATTATTGGATGTCAAAGCTATATCCTCAAATGCGTAACGATCCGCATTGGGATGCATTAAAAGAATACTTGCAAGAGGATTTATGCGGCATGGGTTTAATAAATAAGGCGTCATTAGAGACCATACTAGATATTACTGGAAGACATACAGAACCAGAGCTTTGTCAACCGGGAACTATAAGAAATATTTATGGAAAAGGAAAAGGATATACCCGAAGTGGTTTGGAAGTTATACGTAATGCAATACACAGACCGAAAACAAATTTGCAAAATAATATTCAAGTAGAAGCATTTTATGAATTTTTAAAAAATGAAAAATAAATTATGCCCCCCGTAGCAATTCGAATCTTGCGCGTAATTCTGGATATTTCATTACTTCTGTGAGTATGATATTGCCTCGTTTATTGCACTGTTTTTCTTCTCTTCATCAATTGTCTCAGAATAATCTAATGCCTTCTGTTTATATTTGCCACTAACTTCTTTTTCTATGTATTTATTCAATCTGTTAGCTTCAAGTCTTACTATCGCATTGTCAGCATTTAATCGTGGATCTGTCTCACTAATCCACATCATTATCCTCTTGAACTCTTTACGATAATCTCCTTTGGTTGGTTCTGCCCTACTTTTATCTCTATTTATTGTTGTTACTATCCCTTCCGCATCGTCTTTAGTCAATGTGTCTAAATCGTTTCTTGCAATATCGCATATGCCTCGCAGCATTGTCATACGCTTTGCCACAGTCTGCTCAGCATTACCTTTTGCAAATCTTCGCTGGATGTATCCTTCTATTAACTTCTTGTTCTTGTCACTTCCCTGCCACTCATTTAAGATGCGTAGATGGTATGCATATGCTTTACCCATGCATGGGTAAATATCTGTTCTTATCTCTTCGATATTTTTGGTTTTCATCCCATAATGTTAAGAGAAGTTACTTATAATGAATTATGACATTTTTTTATAAAAATGCGAGTATGTATTACTCTTCAAAAGAATTAAGCCTCTGGCGAGTTCGATCCTAGTGTAGTGCATACCAAAACTTTCGTGGTGCTTTTCACTACAAAGGAAACAAGCTCCCAGCGAGTGTCTGATTTTTGTAGCAGCAATCTTGAAATAAAATGTTGCTTTTGACTACAAAGGAAAACAGCCCCTGGCGAGAATTGCACTCGCGACCTGCAGATATCTTTGTTATTTATTAACTTACTATTAACTTACAAGTCTGCCGCAATAGCTACTATGCTACAGGGGCTTAGTGTTGGAGAGAAGGGCTTATTTTATAAATATTTCTAGAATTTATTCCCATTCATAATTACATTCTTCACAGCTGTAACTATATTTTTTAATTTTTTCATCATAATGTTCTATCACATTATTTGATAGGCATATTGGGCATATCATAATATACTAATTAATTTTTTAGATTATAAAATTTTCTAATATATAATAATATATACAAAAAAACAATATTAATATATACAAAAAACGACTATATACAAAAAAATAATAAAAGTTTTATTTCATAAAATATATAAATAGATTTTCATTTCTTTCAGAAAATACTGAAAATTATAAAAATAACAAACGGTTATAATCTGCTTATAATCTTAAAAAATTAGTATATGCTTATTAAAAAGAATAAGTATATTAAGAATAAATATATTAAAATGGAAAAAAGCCCCAGGGACCAATTCATAGAATTAATGATAGACAACATGAAATCCACAGGATTAGATGATACTACATCAAAAATAATTGCAACTTTATTCTTAGAAAAAGAAGAAATAAGTCTTGAAGATTTATCTAGAAAGACAGGATACAGCATCTCATTAATATCTACTGCAATTAAATTCATGGAAACAAACGGATTATTAACGAAATCTAAAAAACCTCATTCAAAAAAAGTGTATGTAAAAATGGAAAATGACATGATACAGCATACAGTATTAATGCTTAAGAGAAAACAAAAATATGTTATAGAAAGAGTTAAGGAAAATCTTCCTAGCATAATTTTATCATATAAAAAAAATAATTCTTCTAAAGGAGAATTAAAAATAATAGAAAAATATTACAAGGACACTATCTTCTTGGACAAAGTTATAGAAGAGATGATTAAAAAATTAGAAAGAAATCATAATCAATTGCAATAAACGCAATATGCAATTTTAAAACACTTTACAATGCCTTTGAAAAAAAATGAAACCCGTTATACAACTCAAAGACGTATGGAAGATATATCAAATGGGGGATGTAAAAGTAGAAGCACTTAGAGGCATAACAATTACTGTTAATAAAGGGGAATTCGTCGCCATCCAAGGTCCCTCAGGGTCGGGGAAAAGCACAGCAATGAACATGGTAGGGTGTTTAGATGTTCCTACAAAAGGCAAAATATATCTAGACGGTCAGGATATATCCAAACTTTCAGAATCACAACTCGCACAAATAAGAGGTAAAAAAATAGGTTTCATATTTCAAAAATTCAACTTAATAAACACATTAACAGCCCAAGAAAACGTTATGCTTCCATTAACATTTCTTGATGTTCCAGAAGAAAAGAGAATAGAAATTTCTGAGAAGTTATTGAAAAGTGTAGATCTTGGAGACAGACTAAATCATAAACCTAATGAATTGTCTGGAGGTCAACAACAGAGAGTAGCGATTGCAAGAGCACTGGCTGTTGATCCAGAGATAATACTTGCAGATGAACCGACAGGCAATCTAGATAGCAAGTCAGGAGCAAATGTGATGCATTTTCTGCAAGAACTACACAGAAAGGGAAAAACCATAGTAATGGTAACTCATGATGACAATCTCGCACAATATGCTGAGAGAATTGAAGTACTCAAGGATGGAGAAATCATCAAAAGCATAAAAGGAGAAAAACATAACAAGTGATGCAATATAGAAAATCTAGCAACAATTTCAATTTAATAACATAAAATAATATTAATAATGTAAATTAAATAAAAATTACAAATAAAAATTAGAATAACAAAGGTGATACACATGAAAAAGATATCTTTGATATACATTATTGTTGCATTGTTTGCGCTACATCTCGTAGCTGCTGCGCCATCATTACAGGCGAGTCTAAGCAAATATGAACCATACCCTGTAGCCCCAGGAGATACTGTAAAAGTATGGATATTAGTACAAAACACTGCTTCAAACGATAATACTGACACAGCAAAGAATGTCATTGTAGAATTAATACCTCAATATCCATTCAGCATATACAACGATCAAGCTTTAAAGACTATACCCTTGCTTGGAGCAAAAAAAGATTATCAAATAGATTTCAATATGAAGGTTGATGAAAATGCATTACAAGGAGCAAATACATTCAAGGTTAGGGTAAGAGATTCCAACAGTGCAATACAGATAGAAGAGACTTTGTCTGTTATAGTACAATCAAGAGATACAACAATTTCCATTGAATCAGTTAAGATATCTCCTGAACAAATTGCTCCGGGGTCAAAAGGAAAAATCACAATAACAGTAAAAAATGTAGCACAAAATTCTTTTACAGATTTAAGTTTAAAACTATATCTTCAATCAATAATTGGAAACACCATTGTTGATTTGCCTTTTGCGCCTTTAAATTCAAGCACTGAGAGAAGAATTTACAGATTAGATCCTGGAAAGAGCGCAGAGTTCAACTATGACCTAGTCGTTTATCCAGATACAGAATCAAAAATATACAAGATACCATTCTTGCTTGAATATTATGACACTCTCGGAACAAAAAAGAACAAAACTGATTTTATAGGGGTGACTGTTAATAGCAATCCAGAAATATCTGCAATACTTGACAGAACAGATATAAACAATGATAAACTTGCAGGAACAATATCTCTTAAAATAATAAACAAGGGATTGGGGGATATAAAATTTTTGAACGTAATTCTACAAAATAGTATGGATTATGACATATTATCTGAATCTACAATCAATTATATCGGAAATCTAGAATCAGATGATTACCAAACAATTGATTATAAGATATCTGTCCATAAAGGAGTAACTGATACAGTTATACCTATAAAATTAGAGTATAGAGATTCTACAAATAAATATTATGAGTCAACACAAAATATACCATTTCATGTTATTGACAGTAAAAAAATAAACAAAGTTAATGGAGAAGGAATGCCAATAACAATAATACTGGTGATAATAGTTATTGCAGTAGTGGCATGGATATTCTATAAAAGAATGAAAAAAAACAAAAAAGGTTGGGCGTAATCGATTAATAGGTATAAAAATCTATGATTAAGGATTATTTTCGCCTTGCAATAGAGAATATACGGCATAGGAAACTCAGAAGCCTATTAACTATAATAGGTATAGTTATAGGAATAGCTACGGTAGTGGCATTAACAAGTTTGGGCCAGGGCGTCCAAAAAGTTGTAATAGACGAATTCCAAAAACTTGGTACTGACAAGATATTTGTTACATCAGCAGTAGGTTTTACTGGCTCTTCAGGAATTGCCCCATTAACAAGCAAAGATATTGAGGTGATTGAACGCACAAGAGGAGTTGATCAAGCTGTAGGGGTAAAGTTTGCATCAGCAAGAATAGAAAAACAGAATGAACAAACAATACAGGCAGTCATAGGAGTACCTACAGGAGATAAATATTCACTAGTAGAGGAAAGCTATAATTTTGAGTATGAGCAAGGAAGACCATTAAAAGAGGGGGACAGATATAAAGCATTAATAGGCAATGATTTATATGCAGAAAAAGTTTTTAATAAACCAATAAACCTTGGAGACAAGATAACAATAAATGGACAAAGATTTGATGTAGTAGGTATATTGAAAGAAATGGGCGATCCTGATGTCGACAATGGTATAATAATACCTGATAAAACATACGAAGAACTTTTCAATACAGTAAACGAAAATTATATATTGGTTAGGGTTAAAGCCGGAGAGGATCCTTTAATAGTTGCAGAAAATATAAAGAAAGAACTAAGAAATTCTAGAAACGTAAAGGAAGACGAAGAAGATTTTAATGTACAGACAACAGATGAATTACTAGAATCGTTCGGAGTCATTCTTAATGCATTAACAGCAATAGTTGTCGGAATAGCTGCAATTTCATTATTTGTAGGAGGGGTAGGAATAATGAACACTATGTACACCGCAGTATTACAAAGAACAAATGAGATTGGCATCATGAAAGCAATAGGTGCTAAAAATGACCAAATACTCAAAATATTTCTCATAGAGTCGGGGATGATAGGACTAATTGGAGGAGCAATAGGCATAGCCATAGGAATAGGATTGAGCAAAATAATAGAATTCATAGGTAGAGCAGCATTGGATACAATCTTGCTAAAAGCATATTTCCCATGGTATCTAATAGTTGGCGCATTGGGATTCGCATTTTTTGTTGGAACATTATCAGGATTGCTTCCAGCATTGCAGGCATCGAAACAAAATCCTGTTGAAGCACTAAGATATGAATAATATAGATTAATATCACAAATCATAATATAATATTATAATTGCTATAAAAATAAAATAATACACAAAAAAACAAAAAAATGTTTACTATTTTGTTCGCAAGATCTTACCTTTTTTGCAAACAGTCAAAGTTCAACGGCCTGAAACTCTTGACACATCCTTTCTTAAAAAAATTATCCTGGAGGAGAAAATAACAATTACCATAGTTGAGCCCAAAGATGAAAGACAAGCTGAAATTCTCAAAAAATTAAACTTCAGGCAAATAAAACCTTATCTACCCTCAAAAACTTTGGTAATTGATCTCTCGCAAAAGCTTGAAACAATACTAAAAAAGACTAAAAAAGACTGCCGCCTATCAATCAAAAAAACAAAAAGCATCAAAATTAAAAAATGTCAAAGAAAAGACTTGGCAGAATTTTATTCTCTTTGGAAAAAATCAGTTGGCTTCAAAAGGTATGTACCTCCTTTTAATCAAATTAAAAACTTGTCACAAATTTTTAAAGAAAACGCCCTGTTTTTGCTTTATAAGGATAATCAAGGAGCAGCGTCTGGCGCTATTTTTTTAAAAAATAAGTGGAACGCCTACTACTGGCAAGCCTTTACCAACAAAAAAGCAAGAGAAAAATTAATTCAGTATCAAATTGTCTGGCGGGGAGTTCTCTGGGCCAAAAAGAACAAATGTCTCAACTTTGATTTTGAAGGCGTCTTTGATCCCCGCTTTCCTGAC
>Ga0101944_10001519_pt1 | contig 47301 bp, 14 predicted proteins | sample DewCreD2012metaG_FD_75245 | JGI IMG/M metagenome (GOLD analysis project Ga0101944, IMG submission 75245) | Hot spring sediment bacterial and archeal communities from British Columbia, Canada, to study Microbial Dark Matter (Phase II) - Dewar... ... | reverse complement strand
GAGCAGAGGCCGGCTTCCTTGGTGTCGCCGAAGGTGACGGGGGCGTCCACCGGCTCGAAGACCAGGGTGAAATCCACGCCGCGCGAGCCGTCGGCGAACTCGAAGAACCGCAGGGTGCGGTTCTCCTTGAGCATGGGCTTTTTCTCCTTGTCTTCCCAGTAGAGCTGCTGCGTGATCGTGTCCCCCTCGGCCTTGAGGTCGACGGTCACCTGCCGCGGTGGTTCTCCCTTGGGAAAAGCCCAGTGGTCCACGCCGTTCACCGCGCCCTGGGCGACCCACATCGAACGGTGGTGCGGGTGGTCGCCGCCCTCGGTCGATTGATCCGCCGTCACCGCCTGCCCGTCGGCGGCGAGCACCGGATAGAAAAACGGCCGCACGAACGGCTTGCCCATGCCGTCGTTGTAGTAGTACGTCGTGAACGGTTTCCCGCCGATCGTGACCTCCACTTTCCTCTCGTCCCTGGCCAGTTTCGCTTCCGCCCCATAAGCCGCCATCGCCACGCCCATGACCACCAGCAGGCCGATCATCCGCTTCATGTCCGCTTCCTCTCTGTTCTGTTGCGCTGGCCACAAAAGGCCCGACACGTAATGTACTACCACTCCGCTCAACTGTCGTTTCCGATTGTTCGGCGAGCGGGTTTATCGGACTCATTCACCGATCTTGTTTGGTTGCTTGACCCGGCCGATCTGATATGGCAGGTCGGGACACGAGGTTTGCAGCTGGTGGTTGTCGCATGCTGATTGTCCCGATCGAAGAAGCGCGTCCCGGCATGAAGCTGGTCATGACCGTGGTGCACCCGGAGCACCCGGATCAGGATCTGCTCAAGCCCGGCTTCATCCTGGATCCGCCGGTCCTCAGGAGACTCGCCCACATCGGCGTGCCCTTTGTCTATGTCGATTACCCCGACCTGGGCGAACTGGACAACCTGCTGTCGCCGCACCTGAGCCCCCAGCGCCAGCGCATCTATGGCCAGATCAAGCAGACGATCGCCGCCGTGCAGAAGACCGCCCGGCCCAGTGTCTGCTTCCCCGACTACTACGCCGCGACGCGCGACATGGTCCTGACCCTGCTGCAACAGGGACAGCATCCCGTCTATCTGGACGTCATCTGCGCCCGCATGGGAATGGACGCCATCGGCCACGCCACGGCGGTGGCGCAGCTTGCGCTGACCCTGGGCATTCGCCTGGAGCAATACCTGATCAGCCAGCGCCATCGACTGCCCGTGCGGCACGCCCGCGAGGTGGTCAATCTCGGCGTGGCGGCCATGCTGCACGATATCGGCAAGGTTCGACTGCCCGCCCACCTGCAAAGCCACGACGGCGTGTTCCCGCCCGAGAAAGACAACGATCGTCGCGAGTGGGAGACGCACCCGCAGATCGGGCACGACATGCTCACGGGGGGCATCGAACCGTCGGCCGCCGCCAGCGTCCTGCATCATCACCAGCACCACGACGGATCGGGATTCCCGGCCGTGGCACGCCCGGGGCGCACGCCCGAAACACGAGCCGGCCAGGGCATCCACGTGTTTGCTCGCATTCTCCTTGTGGCCGACTTGTACGAGCGGCTCACCATGCTCCCCGGCGGCAGACATCGCCGGACGATCGAAATCCTGCACCTGATGCGCACGCAGTACGCGGACTGGATCGATCCGTACGTCCTCCAGGTTCTGCCCGCGGTGGTTCCGCCCTTTCCGCCGGGCAGCCGGGTAACACTATCCGATGGTTCGCGGGCCGTGGTGACGGGCATTCAGCCGCTGGACCCTTTCCGGCCGACGATCAAGCGCCTCGGCGAAGACAACTGGACCCTGGTCGGCGAATCGCTGTCGCTGCGGGACCAACGCGACCTGTCCATCCAGTCGCTGGAGGGATTGAAGGTTGCGCACATGACCGACTGGCCCGTTGCGGCCGCCGGGCAGGCCGCTTCCGTCCAGGCCGCCTGAACGCCCGGCTCTTGTGAGGCGCGTCCGTTACCCTGTACCCTATGCGCATGGCTCTTCGTGTGCTGTGTCTGGGTGACGTGGTCGGCCGGCCGGGTCGGCAGGTGATTTCGCAGAAACTCCCGGCACTGGTGCGCGAGCGCCAAATCGACCTGGTTGTCGCCAACGCCGAGAATGTGGCCGGCGGCAGCGGCATCACGACCAACCTGTTCAACAAGCTTCGGGCGTACGGGGTGGACGTGGTGACGCTGGGCGATCACCTGTTTCGGCGCGTTGAGATCGCCCAGACGATGCAGGCCTCGGAGCGCATCGTGCGCCCGGCCAACCTTCCGCGGGGCGCCGCGGGCCGACCCTATACCATCGTCACGACCAACTCGGGCATACCGGTCTGCGTGTTCGCTCTGCTGGGCCGCATCTACATGAACATGCCTTCGGACGATCCGTTTGCCGCCGCCGGCTGGGTGCTCGATCAGCTTCCGCCGCATGTCCGCTGCTGCGTCTGCGACATGCACGCCGAGGCCACCAGCGAGAAGGTCGCCATGGGGCACTGGCTGGACGGGCGCGTGTCGCTGGTCTTCGGCACCCACACCCACGTGCCCACGGCCGACGCCCGCGTTCTGCCCGGCGGCAGCGCGGTCATCACCGATGTGGGCATGTGCGGGGCGTACGACTCGGTATTGGGCCGGCGCAAGGACCGCGTGCTCAAGTACATGACCACCAACATGCCCGTGCCGTTTGAAGTGGCCACGGGGGATGTCCGCATGTGCGGATGCCTGGCAGACATCGACGACGCGACCGGCCGGGCCGTCTCGATTGAACGGATCGAGATCAGCGGCGGCAACGCCGATCAGGCCTACGACGCGGACGATGCCAGGGGCAAGGACCAGCCGGCCGGCAATGAATAGCCGCGTCCGTTCAGCCGGGGACCGTTATGGCCGATAACACGCAGATGACCGCCGGTTCGCCCGTGCCCGCGTCTTCCGTGCCCGTCCTCACGGCGGAGCAGCTGCGCGAGCTGGCCACGGCCAGGGAATCGGGGCGCAGAATCCGCCGCGCGGTTTCGGCGGCGGTGTTCGATGCGTGGTCGATCGGCATCTTTGCCGGCCTGCCCTTCGTGCTCAGCCTGGGAAGCGTGTGGGGAATGGCAATGGGGCTGCTGATGGGCGTCATCGCCTGCGTCGAGTTCCGGGAGGCCCAACGCCTTCGCCGCCTCGATGCCTCGGCGCTGCGCCGGCTGGCCCTGAACCAGTTGGCGCTGGCGGCGCTGCTGATCGTCTACGCCGTGTGGAATCTGGTCGATCCGGGCATTGAGTCGGCCCTTCGCCGTGCCCTGCCGGCCGACGATCCGCAGATTCGCTCGCTGGTGGGTTCCATCGAGCAACTGGTCCGGATCATCAGCACCCTTGTCTACGGGACGCTCATTCTCGTGGCGGTGGCGGTGCAGGGAAGCATGGCGGCGTATTACCTGAGCCGGTCGAAATACGTCCGCGAACATCTTCGCCGCACGCCGCAGTGGATCATCCAGATGCAGCAGGCGGGCATCAGCCTGTAGGGTGAAGGCGAATCACGCGGCCTGCGGGTAGAACTGCCGCAGGTTCTCGGGCAGTCGCTTGGCGCCGCGGCGCAGGGCCTTTTTCACCGCGTATTGCATGGACCGATCAAACCGCCTGGCCACCCTGGCGTCGGGCTCGATGCCAAGCCGCCGCATCTGGTCGAACGCCCACAGCCAGACGTGGTACTCCTCCTCGCAGCGCACGCGATAGCGGTAGAACCCGACCGCGTGATGGCCCACCTCGTGCAGGAAGATCGCCAGGCTGATGGGGGTCTTGGGATAGGGGGCCTCGATCCAGGCGACGCTCCGGCCGTCGGAGTAATCGACGCGCCACGCGCAGCCGCTCATGCTCTTGCGCCACTTGCGCACGCGAATGCCGTATCGGGTCTTCACCTGGCGCACGATGGCGGAGAAATCCGGCATGCAGACAAAGATATCGGCCATTCCCGCGGGGGGTATTGAAGATGGTTTGGCCGCGCGGCTCACAACAGCAGTCATATGCAATCGGCGGCCCGGATGTTCGCGCACCGCGGATCGGGCGCGACCGATAACGCCCGACGATCGGCCGGTCGCCGTGGTGCTTGGTGACAAGTTCGCACTGGAGCGATGCCGCCGGCGTGCTATAAAAGGGGACTGTGCTCATCCTCGCGGACATGCCGATTGGCTTCCAGGTGCCGCTGGTCCTGCTGGTGATGCTGGGCGGCTCCTGCGCGGTCTTCTGGATGATTGTGCGGCGATGGACCGTCCAGCGCCGTTGGTCGGAACTGGCCGAGTGGGCGGCCGCCAACCGTTTCACGCTCCGCGGCGAGGACCGCGCGGCCCGACCGGCCGCGCTCGAACGATTCTCCCAGAAAGCGCGCGTGCTGCTTTCCCTCTCCGACCAGGACACGGCGATTGTCCAGGTGGAATTCGCCGGCGGACAGACCAGCCGCCGCAACCTGCTCATTCGCACGATGCAGTCGGCCAACTGGCCGCTGACAACCCTGCGGCCGGCCGGCCAGCCGTCCAGCGCCGTCGATCTGCTGCCGCAGGGGGAATTTCGCTCGATCAATCACGGGGAGCGATTCATTGCCGGCAGCGCCAGCAGCGCGGCGGCCGCCGCGCTGGCGCGTTCCTCGGCGCGCGCCTTGCTGCCGGCGGACATCGCCTTGGTCCTCGAGCGAGACAATCTGGTGCTTGATTTCTCCACCCGTCCTTTCGATCCGCTGGAACTCAGCCGCCTGGACGCCCTGGCCGAGCAAATCGTCGGACACCTGCCCGCCATGGGAAACGTCAAGGCGCCCGAAGCCGTCTGATCCCCGGCGACGCCGGTCGGGAGTGCCGTGCGTCTGGACCCTTCGCCCGACGGCCCCTAAACTGCCGGCATGATCGGCTACCTCGATCTTCCCTCGGGCATTTCGGGCGACATGTTCCTGGGTTGCCTGGTCGATGCCGGATGGCCCATCGACGAGTTGCGCCGCACCCTCGAATCGCTTCACCTGCCCTCAGGCAGTTTCACCCTTGCGGCCGGGCAGGTGATGAAGGGGCCGCTGCGGGCGACGCTGGTCGATGTGAAGGTTCCCGAGGCGCACGGGCGCGCTCATCCTTCCTCCCTGGTCCTTCAGCCTGCCGCGCAGGGTCATGCGCACCGCGGCCTGACCGACATTCGCAACATCATCCTCGCGGCCGATCTATCGGCGGACGTTAAGGAAAAGGCGATCGCGGTCTTCACGCGGCTGGCTCATGCGGAGGCCAGGGTGCACGGTACGACCGTCGAGGCGATTCACTTCCACGAGGTCGGTGCGCTGGACGCCATCGCCGACATCGTGGGAGCCGTGGCCGGGGTGCACGCATTGCGGCTGGAGCGGCTGTACTGCTCGCCGCTTCCCCTCGGGGGCGGTTTCGTGAACAGCGCCCACGGGCAGATCCCGCTGCCGGCCCCGGCGACGCTGGAATTGCTGTCGGCGGCCGGAGCGCCGACCTGTCCTGCGCCTGGACCCGGCGAACTGGTGACGCCGACGGGGGCGGCGCTGATTGCCGAACTGGCGAGTTTCCGGCAGCCTCCGATGGTGATCGACAGAATCGCGATGGGCGCCGGGCAGAAGAACTTCCACTGGCCCAACGTCGCTCGCCTCTGGCTGGGAAGGCAGATCGACCAGGCCGACGCCGGATCGGCCTGGGCCGGCCCGCTTGCGTTGCTGGAAACGAACATCGACGACATGAACCCGCAGTTCTACTCGGCCGTGTCGGATCGGCTGTTCGCGGCCGGCGCGCTGGATGTGTGGCTGACCCCGATCCAGATGAAGAAAGGCCGTCCCGCCGTGATGCTTTCCGTGCTGGTCCCCGCCCAACTCCAGGCGGCGATGGCCGACCTGCTGCTGCTGGAAACCACGACGCTGGGGGTGCGCGTGCGCCACCTGTCCCGCTACCAGGCCAGGCGCGAATTCCGCACCGTCGAAACGCCGCATGGGCCGGTGCGGGTGAAGCTCAAGTACGTCAACGACCGGCTGATCTCGGCCGCGCCGGAATACGAGGACTGCCGCAGGCTGGCCGAGCAGCAGAACCTCCCCATCCGCCAGGTTCACGACGCGGCGGTCGCCGCCGCGCAGGGGCTGCTGGAGATCACTCGACCAGCATCGCGTCCCCATAACTGAAAAACCGGTAGCGCTGCCGGATCGCCTCGGCATAGATCCGGCGCTGCTCGTCCAGTCCCACCAGTGCGGCCACAAGGGCAATGAGCGTGCTGCGCGGCAGGTGGAAATTCGTGATCAGCGCCCCCGTGTGTTTCCAGCGATAGGGCGGATAGATGAAGATCCCCGTTTGGTCGCTGCGCGCCGAAAAGGGGCGGTCGGCCGGCTGGCTCTCCAGCACGCGGGCCGCCGTTGTTCCCACCGCCACGATCCGCCGCCCCTCGGCCTTGGCGCGGTTCAACGCATCCGCCGAATCGGGCGGGATCGAATACGCTTCGGTGTGCATCCGGTGACCCTCCAGCGTATCGCTGCTCACGGGCTTGAACGTGCCAAGCCCCACGTGCAGGGTCACGAAAACGCGAAGGATGCCTCGTCGATCCAATTCGTCCAGCAGGCCGGGCGTGAAGTGCAGCCCCGCCGTCGGGGCCGCCACGGAACCCGGCTCCTGCGCATAAACGGTCTGGTAATGCGTCCGGTCGGCCTCATCGGCCGGGTCGTGGTGCCTCTGCCGTTTGATGTACGGCGGCAGAGGCATCCGGCCCACGCGCGACAACAACTCCAGCGCAGGCGCCTGCGAATCGACCGCCAGCCAGTACAGGCCCTCTTCCCCCTGCCGAAGCACCAATGCCTGGATCTCGGGCGCATCGGCAAACCGCAGCCTGGCGCTCTTGGTCCGCGGGCCAAGGTTTCGCAGCATGACGCGCCAACACCCGTCGGGTTCCGACCCCAGGTAAAGTCCTTCCACCAGGCCCCCGCTTTCCTTCTTCAACGTGAATCGAGCGGGCACCACGCGCGCATTGTTCATGACCAGCAGATCGCCCGGCCGCAGCAGTGAGGGCAGGTCCGAGAACCGACGGTGAGCGATCGACCTGTCCTCGCGGCGGTAATGCAGCAGCCGCGAGGACGAGCGGTCCGCCAGGGGTTCCTGGGCGATCAGTTCGGCGGGCAGGTGAAAATCCAGGTCGTCGGTTCTCATCAAATTGCGTCCAAGTCAACAGCCGATGTTGCGTCAACGCAACATCCGGCACATTCCAACCCGGCCGGACGGTCGGCCCGGTGAGCCTGAAACCCTCGATTCCCCGCGGCAAACCGGGCCGGACGGCGGCTGCTGGTACCGTGTGTATTATCGGGAACCGCCGCCGTTTGCTAGTGGCAGTGCGTGGGCGTCTCAGGCGTCAGTCTCATCTCCGCATCGCTGGATCTCCGGCTCGTGCGGATGTTGCGCGCGGCGATGACGCCGGTGAACATCGGTCAGTCGTTGCCGCCCGCCCCGACCGGCGATGTGAGAGGATCACGACTCGTTGCCGAGCCCACCCCCCGCTTCGAACCTCGCAAGACCGTCGATCCGACCCCCCGGATTGCCCCCAGGCCGGTCTACCACCCGCGGCCGGTCAATGTCCAGCGGCCGCTGATTCCAATTCCGGCGGTCGTCGAACCGGAGCAGAGTCGGATCACGAAAAGCCCCATCGAGCCGCCGTGGAAAACCCTGCCGTGGCAGCAGCCTCCTTCGCCGCAACCTCCTCTAAAGATCGTTCTGAAACAGCCCGATGTTGTGACCAGGGGTACGGTATTTGACGCGTTCGTCTGATCGCAGGACCGCGCCTATACTTGCACGGCTGCGGTTGGACGGACGGGAGGATGTGCCATGCTGGATCCGCAACAAGTGGAAGGGCTTGTCGAGATGGTTGCCGCCATGGACCGTCCGGCCCTGATTGAGAAGTTCCTCACCTTCCAGGGCGCTTTCCCCGTCGATTTCACGCACGACTTTCTCAGTGCTCAGCCGCTCGAGCGCTTGCGGCATATCTTCGTCGCCCTCTGCATCCAGAATGGGGTCATGCCCCAGGAAGCGATGGCCAACGCCGCGTAGGTCATCTTCGCGGATGAAAGCGTTGGTGGATCGCCTTGAGCCTCTGTTGATCCACATGCGTGTAGATCTGCGTGGTGCTGACATCGCTGTGCCCCAGCAGTTCCTGGACAATTCTCAGATCCGCCCCGCCCCCGATCAGGTGCGTCGCAAAACAATGCCGCAGCGTGTGCGGTGAGACATCATTCAGCAGGCCGCTTTTTCGGCCGTATTTTTCCACCAGCATCCAAAGTCCGATTCGGTCCATTGGTTTTCCGGTGCGCGAGAGGAAGGCCCGGTCGCACGGTTGGCGCTGGAGCCGCGGCCGGCAGTCCAGCAGGTAACGCTGTAGCGCCTCGATGGCAGCCCGGCCGATCGGCACAATGCGCTCCTTCATCCCTTTTCCCAGCACCCGCACGCACCCCACCTGGAGATTGATGTCGCTCAGCTTGAGGTCGCACAACTCGCTGGCTCGCAGGCCGGCGGCGTAGAGCAGTTCCAGGATCGCCACATCGCGACTGAACAGCATGGACTTGGGGCTTGGCGCGCCGATAAGCTGATTGACTTGTGCGCGGCTGAGCACCTTGGGCAGCGAATGTTCCGGCTTGGGACGTTCCAGTTGCGAGAGGATCGAATCGACATCGTGTCCCTGGCCGGCCATGAAGCGGAACAGCACGCGGATGGCCGCCAGCCGGCGGGCAACGGTCCGGGTCGCCTGGCCTATGCGCGTCTGGTCCTGGAGGTAGGCTCGGATGTCGTCGATGCCGGCGGTCGTCAACGACTTGCCGCGGGCCGACAGGTAGCAGTCCAGATCCGTCAGGTCGCGCCGGTAGGCATCGAGAGTGTTCCCGGCCAACCCCCGCTCCGTGGCCAGATGGATCAACAACTCACGCAGCAGGGGCGATGGGGCGTCGGAGAGCGGGGTTGACGGTGACTTGGACGAGGGGCGCGGCATGAACGGTTTCCTCCCCGGCCGACTGGCGGCGCATCCCGTACGCCGCCAGGAAGCGCCCGTACTCGGCGCAGGCGCGATACTCCCCGAAACAATACTGGAGCGCGTAGCCGAGTCGGTCCAGGCTGAAATTCCGACTGCACTGCGGGTCCGAGCGGTTCAAAAACGGGCAATGCAGATCGTGGTCGTTCATAGCATCTCCGCTTCGGCCTGCCACATCGACTATTATCGGCACTGTTGCGGTCCCGACATGAAACCAAATCGTTTCTGGTCAGGCGGGTGACGCTTCCCGCGGTCGGCGGTCGGGGATCGCGGGGGTTGACCCCGTCGCACGAGCGTCCCGCCCGCACCGCAGGCTCCGCGCGGGTGCCGACGCCCCGAGGATCTCAACATCGCCGTGCGATCCTCAACCCAACGCCGAAACAGTCACGAACCCTTCCCGGTTCGGATCAGGCCCAGTTGCTTGTCCCACGTCCGGGCGTCCTGTAGACTCTGGCTTATCATTCGAAATACAGGACCAACACCATGCCCAAACACGCATCGCTCATCATCGCCGCCAGCCTGCTTCTGGTCAGCACGATCGCCTCGGCTGAGGACCTTTTTAACGGAAGGGACCTGACGGGGTGGCGCAGCTATCTGGTCACCCATGCCTCGGCCCAGGATGATGTCTGGAGCGTCCGGGACGGGGCCATCGTCTGCAAGGGTGAGCCGATGGGGTATCTCTATACGTCCAAAGCTTACAAGAACTTCCGGTTGAAGGTCGAGTACCGCTGGGCGCCCGGCAAAGAGCCCGGCAACAGCGGGTTGTTCCTGCGGCTGAACGGAAAGCCCGGGTTCCTGCCGCGTGCGATGGAGTGCCAGCTCAAGAGCGGCAACGCCGGAGATCTGTATGCTTTCGAGGGCATGAAGATTGGCGGCGAGTCCCCCCGGGTCCAGACGATCCAGCACAAGGAACTGGGAACCCTGCTGGGTGTCAAGGCCATGTCCTACAATGAGAAGGCGCCGGGAGAGTGGAATACCGTCGAGGTTGTGGTTGACGGCCCATTGGTCAAGGTGACGGTCAACGACAAACTGGTCAACGAGGCCACCGACTGCGAGGTTGTCGCCGGTCCCATCGGTTTGCAGTCCGAGGGCGGTGAGATTCACTTCCGCAAGGTCGAGGTGACGCCACTGGCCGACTGATGCCCAGTCTGTCGCACCATGCGGGCGGGGTCGGGGCCTCGACGGAGAGTGACGTTGTTTGCACACGGAGGCTCCCGGCAGAGAGGATCGGCGCGCATGGGGCGTTTCGACCACAGCCTCTATGTCGAGATGACAATGCACTTTAAGTGCAATCTGCGGTGCGAGCACTGCATGATTCTCGACACCATGCGGCGACTGCAGCCTGAGCCGATGGAGCGTTTCAACGACCTGCTGGCACAGAATCGTTTGACCGGCCGGTACAAGGGACTGATTCTGACGGGGGCGGAAGTGACGCTGCGGAACGACCTTGCGGACATGGCGCGGGCCGCCCGAGCGGCTGGTTTTGAGCATGTCCGCATCCAGACCCACGGGATGAAGCTGGCCGACCTGGCGTACTGCCGCGAACTGGTGGGGGCGGGCATTGACGAGTTCTTCATCTCGGTGACGGCGGCCGACGCCCCCACGCACGACGCAATCACGAAAGTCCCCGGCTCATTCGACAAGACGATCCGCGGTCTGGAAAACCTCGACGCCTTTGACAACGTGGTCAGTTTCACCAACACGGTCATCACGCAGCGCAGCTATCGGCAGTTGCCGGCGGTGGTGCGGCGGCTTTCGCATTTGCGGCGGTTGGTGCAGATGGATTTCTGGAACTACTGGCCGATGAGCGAGCAGGATGACAAAGACCTTGTTGCCAACCATCTGGACGTGGTGCCCTTTCTGAGGCAGGCACTGGCCGACGCACGGGCGATGGGGCGAACGGTGGAGGTCAAGAATTTCCCGGAATGCCTGTTGGGGGAAGATGCTGAGGCGCTGCTCAATGATCAGCCGAAGTTGCTGATCGACCCGGACTTCTGGCCGGAGTTCATGCGCAACGGCTTTGAGCAGTGCGTCCATCGGCACACTTGCGGATCAAGCAAGTGCCTGGGACTGAACACGGCATACATCGCAAGATACGGGTGGCAGGCCGAGTCTCTCAAGCCGCTGCCGATGACCGAGCAGCGCCGGGCGCTGGTCAGGAGCAGGGCCCTTCCGGTGATTGGATGAACGCGGATACGGACAGATCGGGTCGGGCGCTGCTGGAACTGGTTAGCGGCCTGGGGGTTCGTTTCGGACGCGAACGGAGCTTTCGATTATCGCCGGGCTTGTTGCTGACGGATCGTTGCCTGTTCAGCATGAGCCGCACCAGCCTTGGAGCCGGCGCTGTCCGTGCCATCACGGACATCTGCTGGCATTTGGGAATGCCCGAGGAGGTGGCCGGAGAGGTGCGGGACCTGGTCGAGGGGGCCGACTTTGTGCATTTCGGCTACGAGGGGACCGATCAGTCACAGGTGTACAAGGTCTATCTGGAAGGGTTGCCGGATCGCAAGAATGGGCCGATTGTGTTGCATCGGGCGTACAAGTGGGTTGCGGGGCAGGCCGGAGTGGTTCGGACACGATACATCTGGCATCCGGACTTGAGCGAAGATCAGATCCTCAAGCGGATGGAGGGGGTCAGCGGGGAGATCGCCGGTGAGATTCTGGGCTTGGCGGTCGGTCGCATGTCCGGGCCGGTGCGCTATATGGAAGTGGAAGAAGAAGGCAGTCTCCGGCGTTCCTTCGACCTCAACCTGTACGATGCGGGGCTGGCGGTGGAGGATCTGCTGCCACAACTGGGTGGTGCGTGTGCTGCCTTCTCCATCCTTCCATCCGGGTTGTTCGGTTTTGTCGAGAGAATTGGCAAACAGCGATTGGGGCATGTGGCCGGGGGATTACACCGACGGGGGGAACCCTTCCTGACGATTTACCATGGCATCGAGGCGTTCCCATGAGAAGCGACCTCCTGGAATTGACGGCGATGGGGGATGACTACCGCAATTACTGCTGGTGGCCCTACCAGCCAGTGGCCCCAGCGACCGGCAAGTTTCGTCCGTCGGCTTTGCTGTTCCATTCGTTTGAGGTGGCGGGGGTGAACGGCAAGGCGTTTGATCTGGTGCGTGCGCTTCAGCAGGAATTGGGTTTGTTTCGTACCGTCTACGGCGTGAAGTGGATGGGGGGACGGCTGGCATGGGAGTTTTACTTTTACGACTATCAGCGGCGCGAGCGAACGGTTTCGGTTCATCGCGTGCTGGATGCCATCAGGCCCTTGATTCGATGCGATGTGAAGGTGAATGAGAGTTTGCCGTATTTCATGTTTTCACTTGATGTTACGGACTCAATATTGTGCGAGGGGAGGCTCGATCGCGTGCATCTTTACATAGGCAATCCCGGCAGCAGGGTATCCTCGGGAATTGCTTACGCGGTCGGATCGGCCAACATCTCGCTGGAGAACTTCTACTTTTTCTTTGATGCCAAGCGGGATTCTCAGGAAGCCGCTGGAAAGGTGCTCTGTTCGGCGTATCTGGACGCCACGCGGACAGGCATCGAACGGGTGTTGTGGCCGGAGTTGTGCGAATGTCAGACTCTCTGCATCGCCAACAAGCAGGGGAACGACACGGCCTATTTTTCGGGGGTGAAGGTGGATCAGTTGCTGTTTTTCCTGGGCCGGCTGGGGTACCCGGGGCCCGTTGTACGGTTTGTCGAGGGATTCCGAGGGCAACTGGACCATTTGCTGTACGATGTGGGGTTTGACTATCGGGGTGAGGGGGACGGCATCCGGGTGATCAAGAGTGGCTTCTACGGGGTCTTTTAGTACGCTTTTCAGACCGCAAAGTTCCCATTTTTGCGCGGACTGAAGGGCCAAGATAGTCTATAATCCGGGTATGCATTTGCCGTGGGTCGGCATGGGTGCATGTCGAGAGACGTCCGAGGGTGCCAGCTTGATCCCAAGAGGGTTTGCAGCGAGTGAGTCTGTGCGGACGTCCGACCGAATGGCGTTTATCGTGGGAGCGTTTCTTGCCGGATTGTCGCGAGAGTGACCGTGGATGCGCCCTGGCATCCCGGTGAGGCGACTTCACAGCCAGCAATACGGGCCAGCGCAGCGGCGGCCCGGGGTGGCTGTTGACGCAGCTTCTGTTGGATTAGTCCCCATCCTTGCGCTGTCAGGCTCATGTCTGCTGAAGGAGGTTTGGATCATGATGGAGCCCAATTCTCGCGCGCACAAGGTTCTGGTTCGCGCCTATCAGCGCGTGTACCGCAGGATGTGCTGGTTGAACGATCTGGCGACGCGGGGACTGGAGCCCGTGCGAGGCAGGACCAGCCGTCGGGCGACGGTTGAGCCCCTGGAACCCAAGGTGATGCTGGCCGTAACGCCCCAGATTGTTTCCGGCACGCAGGTGACGTTCCTGGGCGACAACACGGCCGACACGCTGTACCTGCGGCTCAACGGCGCGCTTTTGGAGTACAGCCAGACGGGTTTGGCCGGAAGTTACAGCAGCGACCTGGACCCCGGGCCGGGCGTGGCCACGATGAACGTCGGCCCAAGCACGGTGATCACGGCCGACCTTCAGGGTGGGGATGACGCGGTGACGGTGGCCGACAATCTCAGCGTGGCGTTGGGGAGCGGCGCCCGGCTGATCGTTCTGGGCGGCGCGGGCGCATTGAACCTGGCCGGCGGCAACAGCCTGACGGTCAGCGGGAATATCAGCGGCAGCGGGAACATCGCGATTTCCGCGCAGAACTCGATCACGGTCCTGTCGGCCGTGAGCATCACCGCCACGGGCGGGACACTGTCGATGAGCGTCAGCGCCAGCAGCACCGACGCCCTGGCATCCCTGAACCAGCAGATCAGCGTGACCGGGGCGACGATCAGCGCCTCGGCCGTGACGATCTCGGCCAGCGCCACGGTCAACGCGACCGATGCCCTGTCGCTGAATGAGAGCGGGTCGGAGGTGTCGCTGATCGACGTGGATTCAACGGCGAACGTGGCGATCATCAACACGTCGATCACCAGCACGGGCGCCGTGTCGATCACGGCCAGTTCGAACGTCACGACGCTTTCCAAGGCGCTGGCCAAGAGCAGCGGCGGGAGCACGGGAATCGACGCTGCCGGGGCGACCTCCTTCGTGGACAGCACGGCGCAGGCAAGGCTCTCGGGCACGAGCACGGTATCGGCCGGCGGCAAGGTCACCATTTCGGCGACCAACAACATCAGCGCCACGACGACCGCGGATGGCGAACTGGCCGGGGCCAATGCGGCCGGCGGGTCCGTGGCGCTGGGCGTGGTGCGCGAGACGACCAGGGCGTACGTGGACGGAAGCGCGTCGATCACGCAGTCAAGCGAAGTGGAGGTCCTGGCGATTTCAACGGGGAACGTGGCGACGGACGCGAAGGCGACGGCCAAGGGGGCATCGGACAACGACGCCTCGACCGACAGCAAGCTTCAGAGCTACAACGCCAGGACCAGCGACGGCGCGGTGAACGTGACGGCGACGCTGGCGATCACGGACTACGCGAGTCTCAACCAGGCCTACCTGGACTCAACGGGGAGCATCGTTTCCAGCGGGGCGGTGCGGTTCATCGGGCGGGCGAACACGGACGCGGGGGCCACGGCCAACAGCAGCGCCGTCGGCGGCGGGACGACCGGGGTTGGCGCGGCGGTGGCGATCAACGTGGTTGATGCCCAGAACCTCGCGTCGGCCAGGGGCAACGTCAACGGCGCCGGGGGGCTGACGGTGGAGACGGCGATGCAGCCGGTGTCGGCCGACATGACCAACACCTTTACCACCAGTGCCACTTCCGGGGCGGGCGCGACCAACGTGGGTGTGGCCGGCTCGCTGGCGATTGCGCGGATCAGCAACATCAGCGAGTCGATTATCCCGGCCGCGGGCAGCCTGACGGCCAACAACCGCGATGTGACGCTGAGCGCGGCCAACACCAGCGCGACGACCACCACGGCGACCAGCAAACAGGAAGGCAAGCCGCAGACGGGGATCGGGGCGTCGGTGGCGCTGGATTTTGAAACCAACCGATCCAGCGCGCTGGTGGGAACGGGCGCGACGCTGAGCGGCGCGCGGAACCTGTCGCTGGCCGCCACCGGCGGGCGCAGTTCGACGACCAAGGCCGAGTCCGGGGCGACGGCAACGGGCGTCGTTGTTGGCGGCGGGGTGGCGATCGCGTACGCCGACAATGACACGCAGGCGATCATCGGAACAGGCGCCGCGATGACGCTGGGCGGGACGCTGTCGGCGACGGCGACGCACACGGCCTCGACGACGACATTGTCCGACGGGACCGCTTCCGGGGGCAGCGCGGGCGTGGGCGCGTCGATCGCGATCACGGTGGCGGATGACACGGTTCAGGCCATGCCGCTGAGAAACATCACGTCGGCGGGCACGATGAGCTTCGTGGTGGATTCGGCCGCCAGCAGCGCCAGCACCGCCAAGGCCAGCAGCAAGGGCAAGACCGCGGACAACACCAAGAAGGCTGATGACCAGGTGAACAAGGAGACGGCGGAGGCCGATGCGCAGGCGGGCAAGGCCAACACGGGCCGGGCGGAGTCGGCCCGGACCTCGGATGGGCAGGTGGGGGTGGCGGCGGCGCTGGCGGTGAACATCGGCGGGGCACAGACGCAGGCGGAGATTCCTTCGGGCGTGACGGTCAGCGCGGGCGGTCTGCTGACGCTGCGCAGCCGGTCCGACAGCGACGCCTCGGCGACGGCCGACGGCAGCGCCACCGGGGGGACGACCGGGGTGGGCGTGGGGGTGGCGATCAATGTGGCCAGTCCGCTGAACGTGGCGAGGATCGCGGGCACGGCCACGGGCGTGGGCGTGACGGTCGAGGCGCTGATGAAGACCAGCGGCGCCGACGGACGGAACACATTCACGGCCAGCGCAACATCCGGCGCCGGCGCGACGAACCTGGGCATTGCGGGTTCCCTTGCGCTGAACGCGGTGAGCAGCGCAAGCGAGGCGACCATTGCCTCCACGGGAAACGTGACCGCCGGGATCGGAACGCTGACGATCGGAGCGGCCAACTCGAGCGCCGCCAACACGACGGCCACGGGCAAGCAGGCCGGGCAGGCGTCGGTGGGCGTGGGTGCGTCGGCGGCGCTGAACTTCTCGACCAACCGCGCGCGGGCGGCGATTGAGAACGGGGCCACGATCAACACGGTGGGCAACCTGACGATGACCGCGACGGGCAATCACACGATCGCGAACAAGGCCGAGTCGGGGGCGGAATCGACCGGCAGCGTTGCGGTGGGGGGCAGCGTGGCACTGACGTACGCGGACAACTCCACGCGCTCGATCATCGGCACCGGCAGCGCCATGACCGCCACCGGATCTGTTTCCGCGTCGGCGGACCACACGGGTTCAAGCACGACCACGGCCGACGGGACAACCGCGGGCGGGAGCGTGGGCGTGGGGGCCTCGATCGCGATCAACATCGTGGAGGACGTGTCCGAAGCGCAGACGCTGCGCAACATCAGCGCATCCGGCGGCGTGAGCTTCACCGCCGATTCGGTGGCGACAACCAATTCCGTCGCCAAGGCCAGCAGCAAGGGCAGGACGGCCGACAGCACCAAGAAATCCGATGACCAGGTAAACAAGGAGACGGCATCGGCGGATGCCCAGTCGGGGAAAGCGAACACGGGCAAGCCGAAGGAGGCCAAGACCTCCGACGGCTCGGTCGGCGTGTCGGCGGCGCTGGCGGTGAATGTGGGCACATCGCGGACCCTTGCGCAGATTCCACTGGGCGTGACGGTCAGCAGCAGCGGGGGGCAGGTGCGGGTCACGGGTCGGGCCAATACCGACGCGGCGGCCACGGCCAACGCCAGCCAGACGCAGGGCACCACGGGTGTTGGCGCGGCGGTGGCGATCAACGTGTTGGATGCGACCAACCGCGGCCTGATTACCGGCACGGTCACGGGTGTGGGTGTCACCGTCGAGGCGCTGCAGAAGACCACTCCCGACAGCACCAACACATTCACGGCCAGCGCAACGTCCGGCGCCGGCGCGACGAACGTGGGCGTAGCCGGCTCCTTTGCACTGAACTACGTCAGCAACATCAGCGAAGCGATCATCCAGCCCAGCGCGAGCGTGACGGCGGGAACCGGCGCGCTGAACATCACGGCTTCCAACACGAGCAGCTCGGCGACGACGGCCACGAGCAAGCAGGCCGGCCAGGCGTCGGTGGGCGTGGGGGCGTCGGTGGCGCTGAGCTTTGCGACCAACCGCACGAAGGGAGCGATTGAAAACGGGGCGACGATCAACGCGGCGGGCAGTCTGACGATGGGCGCGACCGGCAGCCACACGATGGCGAACAAGGCCGAGTCGGGTTCGGAAGCCTCGGGCAGCGCAGCAATAGGCGGAGCGGTGGGCATCGCCTACATCGACAATGACACCCTGGCGACGATCGGTACGGGCGGACTGATCAACCTCGGCGGCGCCCTGTCGGCGACGGCGACGCACACGGGCAACGTGACCAACGTGGCCGACGCCTCGACGGCCGGCGGGAGCGTGGGCGTGGGTGCGGGCATCGCCATCACGGTGGCCGACGACAATTCCGAATCGTGGACGAAGCGGAACATCACCGCGACCGGCGCGGTGGGTTTCAACGCCGACGCGGGCACCAGCAGCGCCAGCACGGCGACGGCCAGCGCCAAGGGCGCGGCCCAGGACAACAGCAAGAAGGCCGACGACCAGGTGAACAAGGAGACGTTGGCGGCCGATGCGCAGTCGGGCAAGTCGAACACCGGCAAAGGAGCGTCGGCCAAGACCTCGGACGGGAAAGTGGGGGTGGCGGCGGGGGTGGCGGTGAACATCGCCAACCCGGTGTCGCTGGCGGAAATCCCGGCCGGGGTGACGATCAGCGCGGGCGGGCTGGTGAAGGCGTCGAGCCGAGCCAACGCCGACTCGGGCGCGACTGCCAATGCCAGCCAGGCCAACAGCTCTGTGGGCGTGGGCGCGGCGGTGGCGATCAACGTGGCCAATCCTCAGAACATCGGGCGAATCGCCGGGACCGTGACGGGCGTGGGCCTGACGGTCGAGGCGCTGATGAAGAATGTTTCCGGGGACACGACCAACACGTTCACGGCCAGCGCAACGTCGGGGGCGGGCGCCAGCAACGTGGGGGTGGCGGGCGCCTTTGCGCTCAACAAGGTATCCAGCAATGCGCAGGCGGTCCTGCCGACCGGCGCCACGGCGTCGGCCGGCGCCGGGGACGTGACGATCGGCGCCGCCAACAACAGCGTGTCGAACATCACGGCGACCAGCAAGCAGGCGGGCCAGGCGTCGGTGGGTGTCGGGGCGTCGGTGGCGCTGGACATCGAGTCGAACGTCGCCAACGCCGAGATCGGCGCCGGGGCGGGTCTTGGCGGGGGGCGCAACCTCAGCGTGACTTCGACCGCTTCACACGAGACGGCGATCAGGACCGAGGTTGGGGCGGCCGGCGGCACGGCCATTGCGCCGACGGTCGCGATTGCCTTTGTCGACAATGCCACGACGGCCGCCGTCCGATCCGGAGCGGCGTTGAACCTGACGGGTCCGGCGGTGATCTCGGCAAGCTCGTCGAAGGAGAACGTGACCAGCACGGTCGACGGGACGGCCTCCGGCGGGAATGTATCGGTGGGGGCGGCGGTGGGCGTGACCGTGGCGACGCCCCGCGCGGAGGCGACCCTCTCGCGCAACCTGACGAGCACGGGCGGGGTATCGGTGACATCGAGCTTGGCGGCGACCGACACGATGGTCGTCAAGGCCAGTTCCAAGGGGGCCGACAAGAACGGCAAGTCGGGCGACGACGAGGCGCAGACCCAGGCGACCAGCGCCGACCCCAAGGCCGGAACCCCCGAGCAGACGACCCTGCCCAAGGCGCAGGATTCGACCGGCACCGCCAACAGCACCACCTCCGACCAGTCGGGAACCGGTTCCAGCGGGGTGGGCGTGGCGGCGGCGATAGCGGTCAACGTGCCCAATGCCCGGAGCAACGCGATTGTCAGCGGGGGCGTGATCATCAGTTCCGGAGGCGCGGTGAACATCAAGTCGGACATCGGCCTGGATGCCACGGCCGAGGCCAACGCCACCGCCATGAACCTGAGCACGTCCACGGAGGTGGGCGCGGCGATTGCGGTGAACGTTCCGACGGCGACGAGCCAGGCCCTTGTGGGATCGGCGGCGAACGTGACCGGCACATCGGTGTCGATTTCGGCCGGCTCGCTTCCGGGACAGAATCACGACATCAAGTCGCGGGCGCTGGCCGGCGCCGGCGCGCAGGAGTCGGGCATCGCCGGTTCGGTCGGCATCAACGTCGTGAACTCGACGGCGCGCGCCCAGGCCGACACCGGATCGCGGCTGAACGCCACGGGCGGCGCGGTGTCGATCCAGGCGACCAACACGATGACGCTTCAGAACGTGGCGGCCAGCGGCGGATTCGGCCTGAACAGCGTGGGTGTCGGCGGCGCGGTGGCGGTGAATGTTGTGACGAGCACGACCGAGGCGATCCTTGGGGCCGGCGCCAAGTCGAACGCCACGGAAGGCACGACGATCAGCGCCGCCGCCAGTCTCGCGCCGCGGACCGGCGAGATCAGCCAGGATCCGATGAACCTGGCCGGCGGCGCCGGCGCGTCGTCGGGCGGGCCGGGCATCGCCGGATCGGTGATCGTCAACGTGTTCACGCTCAGGAGCGACGCGCACATCGGGAACAACGCCGCGGTCAACGATACGGCGACCCCGGGCGCCAACCAGACGCTGACAGTCCAGGCGACGAACACCGCGAGCATCAAGAACGGGGCCGGCGGGCTGGGCGGCAGTCTCAGTTCCACGGGCATCGGAGCCGGGATCGACGTGACGATCCTCAACAAGGACACGCTGGCTTACGTCGGCACGTCGGCGGACGTGCGGGCGGCGCGGAACGTGACGGTTTCGGCCACCTCGACCGACACGGTCTTCTCGGTGGCGTCGGCCGTGGGGCTGGGCAGCTCCGCGGGAGTGGCGGGATCGGCGTCCGTGCAGGTGATGACGACCAACACGCGCGCGTATTTCGCCGGCGGGACCGGCGCTAAGGCCTACGCGGGCGGCGCGATGAGCATTTCGGCCACGGGCAACGCCACGGTGGAGATCTACACCGGCGGACTGGCCTACGGTTCCAGCGCCGGCGTCGGGGCGTCCAACGCCACGCTCGTCCACAACGACACGGTCGAGGCGTTCATCGGACCGAACACCGACGTGCGGGCGACCGGCGGGACGGGGCTGTCGATTTCGGCCGGCGGCGGCGAGACCCTGACGACCCTGGCGGTGGGCGGCGGCGCATCGGGCACGGCGGGCATCGCGGCGTCGGCAGTGGTCAACGTTCTGAACGAGTCCACGCGGGCCTACGTGGCCAGCGGTTCGGCCATCAACGCCACCAGCGGAGCGCCGGGAGTCGATCCGTCGGTTGCGCTGTCGGCAAATGACAACACCACGATTCGCAGCATCGCCGGCTCGGTGGCCGCCGGGGGTACGGCCGGCATCGGCGCGGGCGTGGATGTGGGGAGCATCACCAAGAACACGCAGGCGTGGATCGCCTCGGGCACGACCACCCAGGCCGACCAGGACGTGAGGGTAACGGCCGGTTCCATCGAGGATCTCAGTTCATTCGCCCTGGCGGGAGGCGGTGCGGGCTCGGTGGGGATCATGGGTTCGGCCGGCACGCAGGTGCTGGATATCGCCACGCGCGCGTTCATCGGCGACGATCCGGATGACGGGATTCCCTCGGCCGGGGCCACGACGGTCGATGCCGACGGGAATGTGGTGATCAATGCGGCCGATGCGACGGAGATTGACCTGATTTCGGGGAACATCGGCGGAGCGGGCGCGGTCGGCATCGGCGCGGCCGCGGGGGTGGCCGTGGTCAGCAAGAAGACAGAGGCGTTCGTCGGTCCCGGCGCCAACGTGACCGGGCGGGGCAACGGCGCGGGGACGACGGTCAACAACGGCCAGTTCAACATCACCTACGGGACGAACGTCGGCGGCGCTTACAGCAACGTTTCGGGCAACAACGGCGAGGTGGGGCTGCCGCGCACGGGAGTGAGTTCGCAGGACAGCAACAAGGACGGTGTGAACGACTTTTCAGATCCGTCCTTCAGCCAGCAGCGGTTTGCGACGGCGGCGACGACCAGCGGGTTCCGCGGGGTGGCGGTGACGGCGACCAACAAGGACGACGTGGAGGCGATCGCGGTCAGCGGCGGCGCCGCCGGGACGGTGGCCGTGAACGTCGCCGCGGCCGTGACGACGGTCACCAACACCACGCAGGCCTACGTGGGCGGGTCGGCCAGCGTCAACGCCAGCCTCGCCGGCGCCAACGCGGGGCAGGCGCTGCTGGTGGCGGCGGCCAACGACTTTTATCACCTGGGCATTGGCGGCGTGGCGGCGGCCGCGGGCACCGCGGCCATCGGGCCGGGCGTCGATGTGCCCATCGTCAACAACACGACGCTGGCGTTCATCGGCAATTCGGCGACCGCGAAGGCCGCCGCGGACGTGATCGTGTCGGCCAGCGCGCGGGAGAAGATGCTGGGCGTGGCGGCGGGCGTTGCGTTGTCCGGGGCGGTGTCGGTGGCGGGCGGCGTGTCCGTGCCGACCATCACCAACACGACCCAGGCCTCGATCGGCGCCGGGGCGACGGTGTACGCGGGCGGCAACGTGCTGGTCAACGCCTCCGACATCACCGAGGTGACCCTGATCGACGGCGCCCTGGGCCTGGGCATTTCCGGCGGCGGCGTGGCCGGTTCGGTCGGGGTGATCCTGATCACCAAGAACACGACGGCCCGGATCATGAACAACGCGGTCGTGGACGCGAAGGGCGCCGGCGGCGCACTGGGGAACATCCTCGCCGGCGGCATCACCGGCATGTCGTTCGATCGGGAGTCGATGCGGGGCGTGGCCGTGCAGGCCTATTCCAGCGAGGACGTGTTCAATCTCGCGGCGGCCGGCGCGGGGGGGACGTTCTTCGGCCTTGCGGGCGGCGTCACGGTGACGATCGTTGACTCGGACACGACGGCCAGGATCCACCCGGGCGCGCAGATCAACACGCTGGAGGCCAGTCCCGGCGCGGAGCAGGGCGTGAATGTCTCGGCCGCGAACTATGCGAAGGTGATTGCCTTCTCCGGAGCGGCGGCCGGCGGGATCGCGGGGGTGGCCGGCGGCGTGAACGTCGGCAGCGTGAAAAACGACGTGACGGCGGCAATCGAATCCGGCGCGGCGGTCAAGGCCAACAACCAGGTGGATGTCAACGCGCTGTCAACCAAGGACATCACCGATTTCGCATTCAGCGCGGCCGGCGGTTTCGTCGGCCTGGCGGGTTCGGTGTCGGTCTGGTCAATCGGGGACAGCCTCAGCAGCACCTACTCCGACGGCAACAGCAGCGCCGACGCGCTGAACGACAAGGACGGCGCCCGCGGCGACGCCTACATGGGCCAGCAGGGGCAGGAAGCGCACGGCCAGGTGACGGGGATCATGGCCGGCTACCAGACGCCCGCCGGGGACACGACCGGCGGCAGGAGCAACTCGGCGCGTGTGGACGCGATCTCGCAGGGGGCGGCGACGGGCGTGTCGGCGAAGGCGCCCAGCGCGTCGCAGATCCAGCTTGCGGTCAACAACCCCGCGGCACCGCCGGGGGTGCAGGCCTACATCACCGGCGCCACCATCACCGCCAATGGCGCGGTGGATGTGCAGGCGCGCGAGAGCATCGAGTTCGACGGCGTGGTGGGCGGGGCGTCGGGCGGATTCGTGGGCCTGGGCGGGTCGGTGGCGGTGATCAACATCTCCAGCAACACCCGCGCGTCGCTGGGCGGCACGATTTCGGCCGGCGGCGATGTGAAGGCCACCGCGTTCTTCAACGAGAAGCTGGACGGCATGGCGCTGGCCGGCAACGCCGGTTTCGTGGGGCTGGGCGCGGCGGTGCTGGTGGTCAACGACGACAGCACGCAGTACGCCTTTGTCGCCGACGACACGGACATCATCCGCGCCAACAACATCGTGATCTTCGCCGGCGCCAGCCAGGATATGGACGGGACGGCCGGGCAGGCCGCGATCGGCGCGGTGGCCGGCGGAGCGGCCTTCGTGCGGCTGGATGCCACGGGCACGACGCGCGCCTATGTCGGCGGGAACGTGGACATCGGGCAGGTTCCCGACCTGGCCGTCGGCGGACTGTCGGTGGGCACCGGCACCTCCATGACGCTATCGGCCGACACCACCGCCCTGTCGGCGGGCATCGGCGCGGGCAACGCCAATTTCGCCAGGACCAACGCCTCGCCCACGATCGAGTCGTACATTGCGTCGAACACGCGCGTGAAGGTCGGGGGCGCGATCAGCGTCAACGCCTCGTTCACGCCGACCACGGACGCGGCGGCGTTCGGCGTGGCCGCGGGCGGCCTGGCCATCGGGGTGTCCAGCGCGAAGGCGACCGTCTCGCCGAACATCACCGCGCGCCTGGGCGGGGCGGGCAGCGCGATCACCGCGGGGTCGCTGGAGGTCGCCGCCTCGCTGGCCCGGCCGGCCAGTCTTCCCAGCGCCAAGGCCGACGCCACCGGTTCCACCGGCGCGCTGATCGGCGTGACCGCGACCAGCGCAACGGCCGACAACACCGCTTCGGTCAGCAGTTTCATCGCCGATCGCACATCGCTGGCGGTTGCCGGTTCGGTTGCCGTCCGCGCCGTGGGCGACAGTCGCCAGTCGGCCAACAGCGACAGTTTCAACGTCGGGCTGATTGCCGCCGGATTCAACAACTCCGACGCCAGTTCCAACGTGACCAGCCAGGCCTACCTGGGCAACGGCGTGACTCTCAGCGGCGGCGATGCCATTGGCGGGCTGGTCGACGGCGGCATCTATTACGTGGTTCCCGACAAGAACCGGCCGTTCTCGCCGGGGCAGATCGTCAGCAACAGCATCAACGTCGGCGCGAATCACGGTTTGCAGAGCGGCGACCAGGTGATTTACCGCCGCGGCGCGGCGGGCAACGCCGTTGTCGGCGGGCTGTCCAACAATGCCACGTACGTCGTTGAGCCGGTGGCCGGAGATCCTGCCCGCATCCGCCTGCGCGACGTGAACACCGGCAACCTGCTCAATCTCAACGGGGCCTCGGCCACCGGCAGCGGGCACCGCCTGGAGATCATCGCGCCCCGGCGCATTCTGCTGGCGACCAGTTTTCAGAACGCCACGGCCAACCCGCCCGTGGCGATCAATCTGTCGCAGCCGACACTGGCGGCCGGCAACCACCGACTGGAGCCGTATCAGCAGTTCGGCGCGTTCCCGGTTTCCTTCAACCCGGCCCTGACGGTGGATGCGGCCAGCGACTCGATCACGCTTGGATCGGGGAGCAAGCTGTACCTGGGGCAGCCGGTGGTGTACCGCAAGGCGGCGGCGCCGTCGCTGACCCTCGAGGCGACCGGGAGCGACCAGAATTTCGCCCGCGGCGAAGCGGGCAGCGGCGGTCTGATCGCGGGCGCGGCCGCCGACGCCGAGGTCACCGCCACCAGCACGACCAAGGCCTACATTGCCAACGACGACAATTTCGGCGACGGCATTCGCACGAGGCTGGACGTGTCGAAACTGCGCATCCTTGCCGATCACACCGCGCGCTTTGACAGCCAGGTCAACACGATGCAGGCATCGCTGGTGGGGGCTGCGGGCGGGTGGGCGACCAACACCATCACCTCCACCGTCGAGACGCGCATCGGCGACAACGCCCTGATCACGGCGACCGAGGTGGATGTCGATGCCGTCAACCGCTCGCGCAAGAACATCCTGGGCGGCGGTGAATACAACGTCGAGTCCGGTTCCGGCGGGGTGCTGGCGGGGAATGCGGCCGAGAGCAGGACCGACATCGCCAACCGGACTTCCGGCACGATCGGCGTCAACGCCAACATCACCGTTCTCAAGGGTCTGTACGCCCCAGGCAATCTGACGGTCACCGCCTACAACGATGTCGAGGGGACCGACGACGTGCGGCTGGACACGGGCGGGGTGATCGCCGGCTCGGCGGCGGCCTCCAGCATTCGCGCCGATGTCAACGACGCCATCCTCAACATCGGCAGCGGCGCCCGCATCGTCACCGCCAACGACCTGGCGATGGAGACGCTGACGCGGGGCCTGCTGAAGGTCGAGCCGCAGGTCCACACCTACGGCCTGGCCGCGGCGGCGGCGGTTCACGGCCTTGCGCGCATCCACAACAACAACCAGGTGAACGTCGGTTCCGGGGCGTTCCTGGAATCGCGCGGCGCCACGTACCTGCTGGCCGGTCGCGCCGCCGACGGCAGCCGCAACGACATCTTCGTCACTTCCCACGGCGACGAGCTCAACGCCTCGCTGGTGCCGATCAGCGACCTGACCAGCCACGGCGAGATCGTCGAGAACCACAGCGTCAACATCTCGGCCGGCGCCCAGGTGCGCAGCGCCCGCAACGCCAATCTGAAGGCCGAGAAGGAAGGGACCGCCAAGATCACCGCTTACGGCTCGGGCAAGAACTGGATGACCGCGCTGGCCAGCGGCATCGACGCGATGTTCGGCTCCGACGGCATCTCCGAGGAACTCAAGGGCGGAACCGCCACCCTCACCCGCAACGCCACCGTCACCATCAACGGCATCGTGCGGGTGGGCATTCACAAGGACCAGTACCTGACTGTTCCTCGCGACTTCGTGCAGACCGGGGCGTTCACGCCGCCCGATTCGTCCATCGAGTTCGTCAGGAGCGAGGAGTCCATCGCCACCAACCTGATCAACGAGTGGAACTACTGGCGGGCCCTGGCGGCGGCCTATTCGGGCGACCCGACCACGCAGGCCGCCTACGAGGCCGAGGTGACCCGCGTCGAGTTGCAGATGCAGGAACTGGGCCTGTTCAATCCGGGCGATCCGGGGAATCCCAACGACGACATCCTCATCGGGTCCTTCGTCGCCCCGTACATCACCCTGAAGGACATCTGGGCCCAGTCCGGGTCGATCGAGCTGTCAGGCAACGATGTGCTGGGAAGCGGGCAGCTGATCGCCCCCGGAAACGTCGTGGTCAGCATCGTCAACAACAGTCCGGCGTTCCTGCGGGTCAACAGGATCACGATCCCGGAGGACTTCGGCGGCCGCATCCGCTTCAACACCTTCGAGGTGGACAGCGTCGGCGATTTCGCCGCCCTGAACAAGAGCCACACCACGCCCGGGTTTTCCAACATCACGGTTGCCGGACCCGGTCAGACCCCCTCGATCACCATCAGGAACAACTACAACGCCGACGACCCGCAGAACCAGTCGTCTCCCTGGAACCAGTTCAAGACGCCGGATATCGAGCTGGTCGGCGACATCACCAACATCGCCGGCTCGGTCACCATTTACAGCGAGGGCAGCGTCTACTCCCGCGCGAACATCAACGCCGCCACGCTGACCATCACCTCCGGCCGCAACTTCGTCCAGAGCTACACCGACGCACTGTTCCACGTGGGCGGGAACGCGGCGACCTTCTGGAGGCCGGTCTCCAACATCACCCAGCCCATCGGCGCCGGCGGCGCCGTGCCCTATCACTACGAAACCGACGGCAATCCCAGCGGGGGCGATGACACGACCATCGAGAACGCCGTGGCCGCCGTCCTGGGCACGCCCAGCCCCAGCAACATCATCGCCGCCAACATCGTCTTCATTTCCGCCAAGTACCTGAACGTCAACGGCCTGATCCAGAGCGGCCTGCCGGATCGCAGGGTCACGATCACCGCCGCCCGGCAGTCGCAGATCAACGCGGCGGAATCCGCCTACGCCTTCTTCCGCACCGGCAATCCCGGGGCGGCGCAGGCCGTCGTCAGTTCGGCGGGGCTGACCACCGACGATTTCCGCTATTTCAAGCTGCCGACCTCGGGCACCGACAACATCGACGTCTGGTGGAATGCCGAACAGGACCGACTGGAACTCGAGGGGGTGCGCGTCGAGGGCGGCTACATGGAGATCTTCGGCCAGATCGCCAGCACGGGGAACGGCCAGCTGAACGTGCTGGACGGCTACGGCCGAATCAGCATCGACAACCAGACCGCCTATCCGCTGGTGGTCAACGCGCTGGACACCGGTCGGGGCGTCCAGGGGCTTTTGCGGATCACCGACACGTCCTTCCTCAACGCCGCCCAGCGTCCGCTGGTCACCGAGTACTATCGACTGGGCGGGACGGTGAACAAGAAAACCTATTACAAGCCGTCCCCGGGCCAGTCTCCGTCGATCATCAGCCAGGGGCCGTCCGGCGGCGTGCGCAGCGCCACGTACAGTCCCAAGTCGGGGCTGCGTTACTTCTGGACCACCGGCCAGTCGTTCCGGCTGATCACCGAGACGACCTGGGGCCAGTCGGCGTGGCTGGGCATCGACGCCTTCGCCCCGGATCCGGACACCGTGGTTGACGGTCCCCGGCGCTACAACGAGGACGCCTTCCCGCTGCTGGAGGGAGACTACATCGCCGACTCGGGCCTGGCCAGCGACTACACCTACGACTACACCCGCATCACGACGGCGGCCGAGAAGATCATCGAGGAGCGTCCGTGGGAGGAATCGACCTGGTACGGCACGACCACCTACTACGTCTACCGGAAGACCGAGACGGGGATGAAGGACATTCATCGCCACAGCATCCGCGCCGACCGGCCGATCAACATCACCTTCACCGGCTGGGACGCCGGCCACGCCAGCGTGGCGATCAGCGTCAACAGCGCCGGCGACGTGCTGCTCCAGGGGCAGGTCCGCAACGACGGCGGCAACACCGGCCTGGCCACGCAGGGACAGGTCCGCTCGATCAGCGACGGCAGCCTCATCGGCGGCAGCAACATCTCCATCGCCGCCGCGACCGGCATCGGCGCGGCCTCGCCCATTCAGACCAACCTGACGGACGCGGGCAGCGGCGCACTGACGGCGACGACGGCGAGCGGAGACGTGAACCTGCGCGAGGTGTCCGGTCCCCTGCGGTTCTCCACGATCAGCACCAACAGCGGCGATGTCAGCGTCGTCGCGATCGGCGACATTCTCGGCCAGAACGGCGCGAATCTCGTCCAGGGCGGGCGGATCACGCTGACCAGCGAACTGGGCAGCGTCGGCTACCTGGGGCTGGGCGGAACCGCCTACACGCCGGGCCTCGGCGCCGTGGCCGTCAATGTCAACACGGGCAACACCGTTCGCGACGTGCTGACGGTGAAGGCCGCGGTGAACGTGTCGGTGCGCGAGACATCCGGCAGCCTGCGCGTCAACAAGGTTGAGGGCGGCGGCGAGGTGCGGGTGGATGTCGGCGCCGGCGACCTGATCGACGGCAACACCATCGAGACGCGCGACACGCGCACCGAGGCGCAGCTGCAGGCCCTGTGGGAGCGCATGCGCGCCACCGGCAGCGGCGTGCAGCAGAGCATCAACGACACCATCGCCTCCTACGAGACCTCCCGCACATACGAGTACCACACCTACTGGCGCTGGCGCAACCAGCAGCCCAACCCGGCCGTGTACGACCCGGCCTTCGTCGTCACCCTCTCGCCGGCCGAAAACACGTTCTACACCGGCTACTACACCGCCGAGGGGACGGCCAAGGGCCTGAGCGGCGCGGCGCTGACCGCTTATGTGCAGAATGCCATCGCCACGCTGCAGAACGCGAGAACGACCGAATACCACACGCTTCACCGCACTTACGGCCCGCTGGGCAACACGTACAACGCCAACTACAAGTTCGTTGCGACCAATCGAACGTTCTCGGCGGCCAACGTCGCCAGTTCGACCATCGCGCTGGGCGCCCACCTGCTGAAGACCGGCCAGGCCGTCATGTTCCGCCGCGGCGCGGGAACCGTCGGCGGCCTGACCGACGGCACGATCTACTACGTGATCGTCGATGCCGTGGACCCGACGAAGATCCGCCTTGCGAGCACAGCCGCCAACGCCCAGGCGGGAACGGCCCTGACGATCGGCCCGGTCAGCGGCTCGGGCATGTACCTGTCGGAAACCCAGGCCATGACCCAGCGCGTCGCCTGGAGCGAGGGCCAGCTCAAGAATTCCGTCAGCGCGGCCATCACACGCCCCAAGAGCGTGCCGGGAACCACGGTGACGGTGGAAGACCCCAACGTCGTCGGCAACCGCGTGGCCCTGATCACCACGGGCAACATCGGCATTGACGACGGCGTGATCGACATCGCCCTGCCCCTGTCGGCGACCCTTTCGGATCGCCAGAAGTTCGCCCTCGCGGCGGCCGAGCGGGCCGACATCACCTTCTACGCCGACCTGGCCGGAACGCAGAAGGTCAATGCCGACGATCCGGGCGTCACCGTGCGCCTGGTGCGGGTCAACCCCAAGCAGGACGTGGACGTGCTGACCAACAGCTCGGTCAGCGTCGCCGACGCGGGCAATGTCTACCTGGGCTCCGAGCAGAGCCTGCTGATCGACCAGATCAACGCCCGCGGCGATGTGCGAATCAAGGTGCAGGAGAACATCGCCAACGCTCGCAACAACGTCGCCGATCCGGTCAACATCCGCGGCGGCAATCTCATCATCGAGGCCGAGAATCAGGGCGTCGGCACCTTCGCCAAGCCGATCGTGATCGACCTTCGGCCCGACGCGGCCCTGCTGGCCGCCCGCGCCACCACGGGCGTTCATATCGTGGAACGGACCGACGACCTGAAGGTGGGGGAGGTTTATTCCGTCACCGGCATGGTCAGCCTGTCGGCCCCCGGTTCCATCCTCGACCTTTACAATGACGACCAGAGCACCTTCGACTGGAACGTCAGCGCTCCGCGGATCCGCCTGGTCGCCGGCACCGCGACCGACAATCTCGGCGGCATCGGCACGGCCGCCAACGCGTTTGAAATCGACCTGACCGGCGCGGGAACCCTGTTTGCACAGGCCGATCAGGGCATCAACATCCGCGAGGTCAGCGGCGACATGGCTGTCGAGCAGGTGATCTCGAACTTCGGAGACGTGACCCTGCGCGCCCTGGCGGGCATCCTCGACGCCGACGAGGGCCAGGGCATCCCCAGCAACCCGCTGGTGGACGTGGTCGGCAACAACATCACGCTGGATGCGCAGTTCGGCACCATCGGCCAGGCCGGCAATGATCTGGACATCAACTCCCAGTTCAGCGGCCCGGGCGTGCTGACCAGCCACAGCGACGGCAACACCAACATCATCGAGATGACCGGCGACCTGCGGCTGAACACGGTCGAGACGGAAGCCGGGACGGCGTTCATCGTCGTTCCCGCCGGGCGCATCCTCAACGCCAACCCCGGCGGCACGAACATCACCGGCGGCAAGACGTATCTGTTCGCCAGCCAGGACATCGGCGAGGCGTCCCTGCCGATCACGTCGGCGGTGGGCAACGTCGAGGGCAAGAGCACCACCGGCAGCGCGTGGCTGCTGAACCACGGCGACCTGGAGGTGGGAGGGGTCACCGAGAGCGCCGATCCCGGCATGCAGGCGGGGGGGTCAACCACCATCACCGCCACCAGCCCGATCCTGGTCACCGAGAACATCATCAGCGCGACGGACATCACCCTGACCGCGACCGATAGCGCCGGCGCGGGGGATGATCTGACGGTCCTCTCGGGGATCGTCATCCGCTCGACCGCTGGCAATGTCACCCTGCGCGGCGGGGATAACGTGGTGATTCATCCCAACGCGGCGGTGGATGCCTCGGGCACGCTGACGATCCTGGGCGACTACGGCAACGCCGACGCCGGCGTCGGCACGTCGATCCTCGTCAATGGCCACCTCAAGGGCACCAGCATCACCGTGCGCGGGGAGGCCGACAATGACAGCATTCTGATCAACACCGGCGGCCCGTCGGCCTTGCTGACCGGCGCGCTGCGCGTCTACGGCGGTGCGGGCAACGACACGATCGTTACCGGCTCGGGAGTGGGCAACGAGATCTACGGCGAGGACGGCGACGACTGGATCGTCGGCTCCGACCAGGGGGCCGACACCGACCCGGATTTCGGCGACGCCACGCGATTCGGCGATGTCATCGACGGGGGCGCGGGCAACGACACGATCAACGGCCTGGGCGGCGCCGACCTGATCCTGGGCGGTGCGGGCGACGACGTGATCAACACCGGCCCGGGCAGCGACCGGACGCTGGCCGGAGACGGCAACGACTGGATCTACGCCGGACCGGGCACGATCGGCGAAGTGATCTTCGGGCAGGGCGGCAACGATACCATCTACGGCACGCACAGCACGCTGAACAGCGAGGCACGCGACACCCTTTCCGGCGGCGACGGCAACGACACCATTTTCGGCCAGGGCGGCGGCGATTCGATCACCGGCGACGCCGGTGACGACATGATCGACGGCGGCGGCGGGGCCGATTCCCTGGCCGGCAACGACGGCGACGACGTGATCTGGGCCGGCGGCGGGGCCGGCGACACCGTTGACGGCGGCGCGGGCAATGACATCATCTACGGCTCGAATGACGGCGGGGACGATCTGCGCGGAGGACCGGGGCGCGATCGGGTTTACGGGCAGGGGGGCAACGATCTGATCTCCGGCGGCGATGGGTCCGACACCCTTGACGGCGGGGCCGGCGATGACACCATTTCCGGCGACGGCGGCGCCGACCTGATCGTCGGCGGCGCCGATCACGACGTTCTCTACGGCCACAACAGCACCGGCACCGGCGACGACAACGCCGTGGACTGGATCTACGGCGACTTTGGTCCCAGCACCGTCGGCACCGGCGCCGGGCGGGATCGCATCTACGGCCAGGGCGGCTATGACCTGATGTGGGGCGAGGGTGGCGATGATTTGATCCGCGGCAGCGGCCTGGACCCGACCACCGGCGGCGCCTACGCCAACGAACTGGCCGACTACGGGCCGGGCGAGGGGGCCAACGTCGATGCGTTCGTGCCGCCCACACCCACGGCACCGCCGGGCGAGCAGACCCCGGTCGCGATCGACCTGGGGATCGGGTCGGCGACATTGCCGGCCGGGTTTGATCCGCGCGGACGATGGGCTGAACTGGGCACCAGCGCCAGCGGCGGCGGCTTGAGCGCCAGCCCATTGAACGCCCTGGAACCGGCCACCGTCGCCGGCGCAACGGGTCGATATGTGGCCTGGGCCGATGCCCGCAACGGCAATTACGACATCTACGTCGCCCGCTACACGGCCGGCGCCGGGTGGCAGCAGCTTGGCGGCAGCGCCTCGACCGACGGCATCGGCGACCGCATCGCGCCCGACCGCCGGCCCAGCATCACGCTCGACGCCTCCGGCAACCCGATCGTCGCATGGACCGCCTTCAACGGTGCCTCCAGCGACATCTACGTCAAGCGTTGGGACGGATCGGCCTGGGTGGCGATGTCCACGTCCGCCAGTGGCGGCGGTGTCAGCGCCACGGGCGCGGCCGATGGCCCGGTCATCGGCTTCATCGCCTCGGGCGTCAACGCCGGCCCCATCGTCGCGTGGGTGGACCGTTCCGGGGCCAATCCGGTCGTCTATGCCAAGCGATTCAACGGCACGTCGTGGGTCGCCGCGGCGACCGGATCGGCGAGCGGCACCGGCCTGCTTGCGGCAGGCGACCGCGTCGTCGGGGATATTGCGCTGGCAGCCGGCTCGGACAGGGCCGCCATCGCCTGGGCTCAGCCGGTCGGCTCGGCGCAGGAAATCTATGTCAAGGAACTGGTCGGCGGGTCGTTCGCGGCGCTGTCCGGATCGGCCTCGGGCGGCGGCGCCAGCAGCACCTCGCGCCAGAGTTCCGCGCCGACGCTGGCGTACTTTGGCGGCGAACTGTTCCTCGCCTGGCAGGACGATCCCAGCGCCCAGGTCTTTGCCATCCGTTACAACGCCGCGCGTTCTCGCGTGAACATCGCCACGGCCGCCCCGGGCGTCTCCAACACGGCCGGCCATGCCACAAGACCCAACCTCGCCTCCGGCGGCACCGAGCTGTTCCTGGCTTTCGCCAGCGACACGCCCACGGAGCCGACCCTTCGTTCGACGGTCAACGCCCTGCGGTGGAACGGCGCGGCCTTTGTCGAAGTCCTGCCGCTGGAAGCGACCGGGCCGGGGCTCTCTTCGACGGGTGGTTCGCTCTCGTCGCTTCGCCTGGCCGTGGACAACGCCGGGCAGCCGCTGGTCGCCTGGGCCGATTCGTTCACCGGCCGATCGCAGGTCTACCTGCGCGGCGTCACCGCCCCCGTCGCCCGCACGTTCAATGCCGATAGCGTCACCAGCGTCCAGAGCATCCTTGACGCCAACGACCTTGGCGCGGGCGATGTCATTCTCGTCAGCGGCACCGTCCCCGGCTTCACCGTCATCGCGGACGATGCCGGCGTGCTGATCAAGGGCCTGGAGAACGCTGCCGTCAGCGGCGATGTGACCGTCAACGGCGCTGCGGATGTCACCGTCCAGAACGTGGCCATCACCGGCAAGATGACCGTCACCGGCAGCGCCCGCTTTGCCCTGTTGGACAGCACGGTCAACGGCAACATGGCGATCACCGGCAGCGGCGATGCCCAGGTGCGCAATTCCACGCTAAGAGGACAGGCCGCCGCCGTGACCCTTGGTCCCGGCACGAGCAACGCCAGCATCCAGTACAGCCAAATCAATGCCACCGGCGCGGGCATTATCATCGACGGTGCGGGCAGCGCCACGATCACCAACAACCGCGTGACGGCCGCAAGCGGCATCTCCATCCTGACGTCCTCCGCGGGCCTGATCGCCGACAACGACCTGCTGGCCACCGGGACCGTTCTCTCCATCGCCGGCATTTTCAACGGCGAGATCCGCAACAACGACATCCGCGGCGGAAGCGTCGGCGTGCAGTACAACAGCGCCGCGATTCTGCACGGCAACCGCATTCGCAACAACGCCACCGGCGTCGTCGTCACCGTGGCCGGCGCAGGCGATGCGCTGGGCTTCTACGGCGGCGTGCGCGCTCCCAACGATATCTACGCCAACACCACGGGCGTTCAGCTGGCCGGCGGCAGGATCCGCAATCAGCACATTTTCGCCAACACCACGGGCGTGGCCGGCAGCGGCACGCTCGGCGGAGATTCCCTGGACTCGGCCAACCTCATCGAGAAGAACACGACCGGCGTGAACATCACCGGGACGATCCAGTTCAACCGCATCGCCCGCAACGAGACCGGCATCGCGGCGACAAGCGGCCTGCGCGTGCTGCACAACCTGGTTTATCGGAACACGCAGTACGGCCTGCGCGTCCAGGGACGCAGCGACGTGAGGATCGTCAGCAACACCTTCTATGCCCCGACGGGCGACAATATCCGGATCGACGGCGCGTCAAGCAATGTCGAGGTCCGCAACAACATCCTCTGGGCCGAGAGCGGCTACGACGTGTATGTTGCCAACGACAGCCAGGGCGGCTTCTTCAGCGATTACAACAACCTGCACGCCAGCGGCACCGGCCGCATCTTCTACTGGACCAAGGATTTCACGGACGTTCTGGATCTCCAGGCCGACGTGGCGCGGATCGACCTGAACTCGATCGGCGCGACGGTGGTCAATCCCAACTGGTCGGAGCCGCGCTTCGTCAACCGCGCCGCCGACGATTACCGCATTTTTGACCTGACCGCCGGCCAGCGGTTCTCCAGCCCGACCGTGGATGCCGCCGACCCGATCACCGATCTGGGGCTGCCGGCGTCGCGGCAGAACCTGCTGAGCAATCCCAATCTCGAAGTCACTACCGCCGGGTGGACGGTCAATGCCGATGCCAGCATTCGCATCGCCAATCCCGCCCCCTTCGACGGCGCCGGCTATTTCCAGGGTGGTTCGATCGGCCAGGCTTTCGCCGAGCAGGTTATCGACCTTGCCGCGGCGGGGTTCACCGTGCCACAGCTGGACAGCGAGGATTTCGTCGTTGTCTTTGGCGGCCGCGTGCGATCGCTGGCCGAGGCGATCGTCGATCAGGGTCGCATCACGCTCACGTTCCTGGACGCGGCCAACAACCAGGTCGGCAGCGTCGTGGCCGAGGACCTGGCCGCCAACACGACCGATCGGTGGGAACTGGTGGGCGGTCGCCGCGTCATTCCCGCGGGCACGCGCAAGGTCAAGTTCCGTTTCCAGGCGGACCGCCAGACGGGCACCACCAACGACAGTTTCCTGGACGCGGCCTTCGTCTACGTCCTGCCCGAAACGACCATGCCGGACCAGGGCGCTTACGGCAACACGGCGGCCGACGATGCCGCCAACACCCAGCCGCACATCGCGCTGCGCAGCCATGACCTGTACGCCGACCGCGAGTACAACCGCCAGCAGTTGATCCGCTGGGACACGTTCGGCAACGTCTCCGAATCGCAGGTGCGCATCGACCTGTATCAGGACGGTCCCAACGGGCCGCAGTTCCTCCTGAATCTCACGCCCGCCACGCCGGACAACGGCGCGTTCAGCTGGACCCCGGCCAATTACGCCGGCCTGACCTACGGCATGTACGGTCTGCGGGTGCGCATCTCGCTGGTGGGCGATTCATCAGTCCTGGACCAGAGCACCGAGACATTCACGATCCCGGAGGACGGCAACACCTACTGGGTGGATGACGCCTCGAACGCCGACGACGAGTACACGCCCGCCGCGGTCGGCTCCAACCGCAACACCGGCAAGCTCGCCACCGCTCCCAAGCCCAATCCCGTGAACGTGCTGCGCACCTACGAGCTGCTCAGCGGCGCCACGATGAACATCGACACCGGCGTCTATCCGCTGATCTACACCATGGTCGGGACTTCCAAGGCCGGCGTGGGCATGGGCAACGACCGTGGCTTCCTCATGCGGGGTCCCACCAGCGCCTCCCGCACCGCCGAACTTACCACCGCCATTCCCGCCAACTCCGCACAGGACCTGCTCTACCTCGACGACGCCGATTTCATGCAGGTCAGGTACCTGACCTTCACCGGCGGCGCCTCGGCCATTCACGCCACCGGCGGCTCCACCGCCATGACCCTCGAACGGATCGTCGCGCGCGACAACGCCAGTCATGGCATCCATCTCGAGGGCGGCAGTGACTTCACCAGCTTCACCGACATCACCGTCTACAACCACGCCGGATCGGCCAGCGGCATCGTCATCGCCGGCGGCGCCGGCGGCAGCATCACCAACCTCACCGCTTACAACAACAACTACGGCCTGTATGCCAGTTCCACCGGCCCGCTGAACATCACCAACGCCCTGGTCTACGGCAACCGCGCCTCGGGCATCCGCATTGCCGACGGCAGTCCCACCGGCACGCTCGCCAACATCGTCGTCCGCGGCAATGCCAGCCACGGCCTGGAGCTTGGCGGGAACTACACGCTGAACAACATCGACGCCTTTGCCAACGGCGGCAACGGCATCGCCATGGGCGACGGCACGCTGACCGACATCGACTCCTGGAACAACCGCGGATCCGGGATCAGCATGTCCTCCGGAACCGTCACAGGCGCCCGCATCTACGACAACCTCAACCGCGGTCTGCAGATGTACGGCGGGACCGTCACCAACGTTGACATCCACGACAACCTCGACTGGGGCCTGACCGCTAACCTGAACGGCGACCTCAACCTCACCGCCTCGGCCGCCTGGGGCAACGGCTCGGGCATCTACCTCGGCGGCGGCACGATCTCCGGCAACAGCATCTACGGCAACGCCGGCGCCGGCATCCAGGCCGATCGCCGCCCGTTGAACGTCACCGGCAACCGGATCTACTCCAACGTCTACGGAATCTACTCCAGCGGCACGTGGGCGGGCACTTTCACCATCGCCAACAACCTGTTCTACGATCACCGGCCCGCATCCGGCAGTTCGGAGGCCGCCGCCATCCGCATCGTCAGCGGCGGCCAGACGCATGACATTGTCAACAACACCTTCTACGAGCCGACCGCCGACGGACTGCGCGCGTCGGGCACCAGCAACGTCCGCCTCCGCAACAACATCATCCGCTCCGGTCTGTTCGGGATCTTCATCGCCGATGACAGCCAGGGCGGTTTCGTCTCCGATTACAACCTGCTCAGTCCGCTTGCTTCCGGAAAAGCCGGCTACTGGCAGGGCGTGCGAAGCACTCTCAACGACTGGCGCTTCGCCAACTTCCGCGACCAGAACTCGATCAACGCCGATCCCCTCTTTGTCGATATCGACGGCGTCGACAACATCCTCGGCGGACAACTCGCCCGCGGGCTGCTCTTCGAGGGCTTCCCCAATCTCAGTCTCGCCGGCGCGCCGACCGTCACCCTCATTGATCGCCAGCTCTATTTCAGCGGCCACTTCGGCTCCTACCGCGGCCTGCCCGATAACAACCAGTCCTTCCGTTACAGCGGCAAGGTATTGCTCACGGCGCCGGGGCTCTACCGTTTCTTCGCCTACGCCGACGGGCCGCAGCGGCTCTTCGTTGACGGGGTGAAGATCATCGACACCTTCACCACCCCCTCCGACGCCGAACAGACCGGCGATTTCACCTTCGCCGGTCCGGCCGACCAGTGGGTTAACATCGTCTACGAGATCAAGGACACCGCCAACGCCACTGGCGCACGCCTCGACTGGATCACCCCGGACGGATTCGGCATGCGCACCGCCGTCGCTCCCAGCCGGCTTTCCACCGGAGCGGTCTTCAGCAGCGGCGCCGACGACAACTTCCACGAGAAGAGCCTCTACGGCAGCTTCAAGCCCGGCGTCGGCTTCACCCCGGATGACGCCCAGAGTCCGGCCATCGACCGCGGCCGCCCCGGCGATCCGTTTGCCAACGAACCGGCCTTCAACGGCGGCTACGTGAACCTGGGCGCCTACGGCAACACCGCCGAGGCTTCCAAGAGCCCCGAGAAGTTCATCTACGTCATCAGCCCCAACCCCGGCGATCGCCTGCCCCAGAACACCACGCAGAACATCCGCTGGCTTTCCGCCGGCTTCACCGGCAACGTCAGGATCGATTACTCCGACGCCGGCCCCGGCGGACCATGGAAGACCCTCAACGCCAATACCGCCAACGACGGCGTTTACGAGTGGACCATCATCCCCAAGGCCAACCCGTCCGATCCGCTGGGCTTTGCCATTTCCGACCTGTATTTCCTTCGCATCACCTCCCTGAACGATCTGACCGTCACCGACCAGACGGACGCGGCCTTCAGCGTCATCGAGCCCATCTCCGCCTACTACGTCAACGACAACTCCATGACGGGCAACCAGTACACGACGGCGCCCGGAAACGACACCAACGACGGCCTGACTCCCGCCACGCCCAAGGCGTCCATCCGCGCTATCCTCGAGGCTTACGACCTGGACTACGGCGACGTGATCTACGTGGACAGCGGCATCTACACCCTGACCACCAATATCATCATTGCCAACGAGGATTCGGGCGTCCGCATCCAGGGTCCGACCAGCGCGGCGGGTCTGGGGGCCGACTACGCCCCGACGATTCTGGCGGACGCCCCGTGGGGCTACTGGCGTCTGGGGGAGGGCTCTGGGACGACGGCGGCCAACGCGTCGGCAGGCGGTGCGGCGTTGAATTCGGTCTATGTCAACAGCGTGTCCCTGGGGGCGGCGGGGGCGTTGGCGGGTTCGTCGGACACGTCTGTGAACCTGACGGGGGGTTACGTGGATCTTCCGGACATCACGACGACGACGGCGGGGATCACGCTGGAGGCGTGGGTGTACCCGACGGGCAACGCGGCGTGGCAGACGATCTTCGACCTTGGGAACGGGGCGAACAACAACAACATTCGCCTGGGCCGGTACAGCACGAACAACGAGGTGTACCTGCAGGTGTGGAACGGGACGAGTGCGGGGGGCACGCTTCGTCCGTCGGGGACGCTTCAGCCGAACACGTGGCAGCACATCGTGGCGACGATCAGCGGGACGGGTGCGGCGGTGATTTACTGGAACGGTCGGGCGGTGGGGTCGGGGACGATCACGGCTCCGCCGGCGGTGACGCGGACGAAGAACTTCATCGGGGCGAACAACTGGAACGACCCGACGTTTGCGGGTCGGATTGACGAGGCGGCGATTTACCAGGGCGTGCTGAGTCCGGACGCGGTCCGCCGGCACTACAACCAGGGCATCGCCACCGGGGCCTTCTTCGATCGCAACAATCCTCTCTCCGGCACCGCCGCCTTCCGCGTCGATTCCGCGGATGATGTCACCATCTCCAACGTCTTGGTCACCGGCGGCTATGACGGCATCGTCGTCTCCGGTGTCTCGCGCAATTTCACTCTCCAGCAATCCACCGCCTTCAACAACGCGAATACGGGCCTTGTTCTGGCCACCGCCGGGCCCGCCTTCATCCGTGACAACCGCTTCGTCGGCGACGCGGTGTCGGAGGAGATCAATCAGAACATCGGACTCTGGAGCGACAACTACGCCCTCACCGCCGACATCCTCCGCAACACCAGCTATCACATCAACGGTCGCGTCGGCCACGGGTTCTATCTTGCCAGCGCCGCCTCCATCACCGCGCTGGACAACGTTGCCCATTCCAACTGGGACAACGGCATGTTCATCCATGCCGTCAACTTCCAGGTCGGCGGCAACACCGTTTACAACAACCGTTACACCGGTTTGTACCTGGACGATTACAACTCGGCCGCGACAAGCCAGGCGTACAACAATCTGGCCTACGCCAACGAAACCGGCATCAACATCCGCAACTATGCCGTTCTCGTCGACAGCGAGAGCTACGGCAACTCGGGCGACGGCGTCTACGCCCGCGACGGCGCGGTTCTCCGCAACATCCACAGCCACCACAATCTCACGGGGATCGAGACGTACCGCCACGTGAGCATCCAGGACTCCAGCGTGCATGACAACACGGGGCCCGGCATCTACATCGGGTCAAACAACGATCCGGCGGTCCAGGTCACCGTGCGCGGCAACGAGATCTGGAACAATGCGTATGGCATCCAGATCAATTACAATAACGGCACCACCCGCATCGAGAACAACCTGATCCGCCACAGCCTCACCGCCGGCCTCCTCTACAGCGACGGCCAGCGATACGGCGGCGTCACCAACTTCACCAACAACACGGTTTATGAGCCCGCGGCCGACGCGCTGCGCCTGACGGGTTCCAGCCGAAACCTCCAGCTCCGGAACAACATCCTCTGGGCCGGCGGCCCGGGCCGCTACGTCCTGAACGTCGGCAAGGACTCCCAGGCGGAGTTTGCCAGCGATTACAACCTCCTCCACTACACCGACGGGGCCAGGCTCGCCTGGTGGCAGAGGCCTTTCCTCGACCTGGCCGACTGGCGCTACGAACTGGGCTTCGACCTGAACTCCCTGAGCACCGATCCGCTGTTTGTCGGCGGCGGCGACTACCACCTGCAGAGCGCCCACGGCAGCTACCACGGCGGCGCCTGGACCGCCGATCCGCTCACTTCCCCGGCGCTGGACATGGGCGATCCGGCTTACCCGTATGCCCTGGAGACCGCCCCAAACGGCGGCCGCGTGAACCTGGGCGCCTACGGAAACACGCCCCAGGCCTCGCGCTCGGCCGCGCAGTATCTGCAACTCACCAGCTTCATCGGCGGGGAGAAGACCCGCGCCGGACGGCCTTCCCTGATCACCTGGCGGTCCTCGGGCGTCGGCCGCGTCGATATTGACTACAGCATTGACAACGGCAGCACTTGGATTCCCATCACTTCCAACGAACTCGACGACGGCAGCTACGGCTGGAATCCGCCTTCGCTGGCCGCGCCGGCCCAGGCCCTGCTTCGCATCCGCAACCACAGCGACGGGACGATTCAGGACGTGTCCCGCGCCCCGTTCGCCATCGGCGTCCCCGGGCGGAACTTCTACGTCAACGACGATTCGCTGGTCAACGACCAGTTGACCACCGCTCCCGGCAACAATGCCAATTCCGGCACCACGCCCGCCGACCCCATGGCCTCCATCGCCGCCGTCCTGGCCGCCTATGACCTGGGGCCCGGCGACATCCTCTATGTGGACAGCGGCCTCTACAGCCCCGTGCGCAACATCCGCCTGACGACCCGCGAGAACGGGATGACTCTCCAGGGTCCCAACGTTGCCCCGCCCCTTGCCAACGAGTACGCCAACGTCGTGCTGGCCGACGCCCCGGCGGGCTTCTGGCGGTTCGGCGAGCCCGGCGGAGTCACCGGCTTTGACACTTCGTTCAACGGATACTCGGCCACCTACGCCAACGGCGTGGTCCTCGGCGTCGGTGGAGCCCTCAACGGCGTGGCCGATACCGCCGCCTCCTTCGATGGCGTCAACGACTTTGTCGATCTGCCCGACATCTTCAACGACATGTCCGGCGGCCTCTCCGTCGAGATGTGGGTCAAGCCCTCCTCCAGCCCGGTCGTCGCCTGGCAGCGGTTCTTCGATTTCGGCGACGGGCCGGCCAAGGACAACATCATCCTGTCCCGCTACAGCACCACCAACGACCTGTGGTTTGAAATCTACAGCGGCTCCACGGGCGGCGGCATGCTCCTCAGCGGCGCGATCACCCCCGGCGTCTGGCAGCACTTTGCCGTGACCGTTACCCCGTCGGGGCTGGCTACCGTCTACAAGAACAGCCGCGTGATCGGTTCACAGCAGCTGAATGCTCCTCGCAGCGTCACCCGCTCCCTGAGCTATGTCGGCCGCAGCAACTGGGCCAGCGGCGACTACTTTGCCGGCCAGATGGATGAGTTCAGCGTCTACAAGAAGGTCCTGTCATCCGATCGCATTCGCGAGCACTGGGTCACCTCCATCGCTTCCGGCGCGGTCATCGACCGCTTCAACTTCAACGCCGGACAGTACGCGCTGGAGCTGGCCTCGCCAAAGGATGTGACTGTCCGCAACCTCTCCCTGACCGGCGGCTATGTCGGCCTGTATGCCAATGACGCCGATCGTATGCGGCTCGAGCGCAACGTGGCCTTCAACAACGCGCTCTACGGGTTCTATGTCGAAACCAACATCACCGATGCGCTGATCGCCGGCAACGTCGCCTTCGGCAGCGTGGGCGACGACCAGGCCGACCAGGACACCGGCTTCTATCTCCGCGGCAATCGCATGACCGTCGAAGGCAATTACGCCTATCACACCGCGATCACCGGCAACGGCATCTATATCGACTCGGCCGATCAGCTTGTCGTCCGGAACAACATCGCCGAGAACAATTCCACCGGCATCTACGTTTCCACGGACCAGGCCGATATCTACGGCAATCAGGCCCACCACAACAGTCGCGGCATGCAGGTGACCGACACCGCCGGCGCCGCCCGGACTCGCGTCTGGGGCAATCAGGTCTTCAGCAATACGGGGGATGCCGGGCTCTACGTCGAGGCCAACGTCGAGGCTTACTCCAACCAGGTCTATGGAAACACCAATGGATCGGCCGCCGGCGATGTTGCCGGCATCATCATTACCGGTTCCGCGTCGGTGATTCGAGACAACAGCGTCTTCAGCAACGAGACGGGCATCTACGCGACCGGCGGGCTGATCCGCGGCAACCGGGTGTTCGGCAACACCGGCAACGGCCTGCACCGCGACGGCAACGACCAGGCGGTCACGTTCGAGGCCAACACGGTCTACGGCAGCAGCACCGGCGTCCGGATCACCGCCGGCCGCGGCGTGACCACCAGCCTCATCAGCAACGTCATCTACGACAGCGCCAACAGCGCCGTCTGGGCCGATTCGCTCCACGCGACCGCCTCCATTCTCGCGGTCAACAACACGGTCTATCACGAAACCGGTATCGCCCTGAGGTTCGTCTCAGGCGGCAACTCGATCCGCCTGGCGAACAACATCGTCTACTTCAAGGGAGGCTTCGGCATCGAAGTGACCGGCAACGGGAACAACTTCCAGAGCAATTACAACGACTGGTACCCCGCCCTGCCCGGCGCCAGCGTCGGCACCTGGCTGGGGACCGCGGCCGCCACCCTCGCCAACTGGCGGTCCGTCTCCGGCAAGGACGCCAACAGCATCAGCGTCGATCCGAAGTTCATCGATCCCGACGGCGCCGACAACAAGCTCGGCTGGGAGCAGCCCGACCCCGAGAGCGCCTACGCCGATTTCGGCGCCGACGACAACTTCCACCTTCGCGCCGGCTCGCCCGCAATCGACGCCGCCGACTCCGACCTGGCTCCCGCCCTCGACGCCGACGGCCGCGCACGCAACGACGACCCGGGAACCCTCAACACCGGCCGCGGCGTCTACAGGTACTTCGATCTGGGGGCCTTTGAGTTCGGCGGCTCCAGCACCGACTCGGTCCCGCCCGCGGTCACCGGCTTCGTGCCCCTGGGCATGGCCGACAACGCGCTGACCAGCCAGGCCATCACCCAGTTCACCCTGCAGTTCAGCGAGCCTCTCGACGCCGTCAGCGCACGCAGCGCCGGTCTCTATTCGCTGGTCGAGGCCGGTCCCGATGGCGCCTTCGGCAGCGGCGACGACGTGATCCTGCCCGTGGGCGCGATCACCTACGTGCCCGGCGAAACGCAGGTCCGCCTCACCTTCGCCTCGGCCCTGCCGCAGGGCAGGTATCGCTTCACCATCAGCAGCGTGCCCGGCAATGCTCTGGTTGACCAGGTCGGCAATGCCCTCGACGGCGACGACAACGGCGCCGCCTTCGGCAGCTTCGTGCGCAACTTCACCGTCGATCGCACGCCGCCAACCGTCGCGCAGGTTCTCCCCAGCGGCGCCGTCGCCACCTCGCCGGCGCAGTTCGTCGTCACCTTCGCCGAGAATCTGGCCATGCTCGACGCCACGGTCCTGGCCGCGTCCAGTTACAGGCTGGTCTCCAGCACCGATCCGATCTTCGACAATGCCGACGACCAGGATATCTCCGCCCGCATCACCGGCGTGTCGTACAATCCCGCCACGCTGACGGCCACCCTCACGCTCAATTCCCCGCTGGCCACCGGGCGCTATCGCCTGACCGTTCTCCCGGCGGTCACCGACCAGGCCGGCAACGCCCTTGGCGGCGGCGTGCCCTATCACAGTGTCGTGCTGGTTGACAGCAGCGTGATCGAGGGAACCTCCGGCGACGACTTCTACTACGTCAGGCGAAACGCCCTGGGTGCCCTGGATGTCTACGCCGGCCCGGCCATCCCGCCGGTCACCGCGCCGATCCGCACCATTCCCGCCTCCAGCACCCTCCGCTTCTCCACCCTCGGCGGCAACGACACGGTCACCATCGATTTCGTCGGCGGCGAGGCCATCCCCCTGGGCGGCCTGTTCTTCGACGGCGCCGCCGGGACGTCCGACCAGTTGGTCATCCTCGGAGCCTCGGCCAGAAACCAGGCCGTCGTCTATCGCGCCAGCCCGACCACGCCGGGCTCCGGCCAGATCGACCTGGCCGGGCGGAATATCGACCTGGTCGGCGTCGAGCCGATCACCGTCAGTTCGCTGGCCAGTTTCAAGGTCATCACGCCCAACGGCGCCGATGCGCTGACCTTCGACAAGCCCCAGGACGGCCGCAACCGGATGACCGGCACCTCCGGGGGCATTGCCCTCTCCCCGGTCACGTTCTTCAACGTCACCGATTTCATCGTGGACAGCGCCGCCAACGATGGCGCTGCGCCCAACGACACGATCGCCGTCTCGGCCGATGGACTGGCCCCTTCGGGTCTTGGCAGGCTCATTGTCGATGCCGGCGCGGGAAGCAACACGCTCTCGGTTGCCGGTGGGGCGGTCAATCTCCAGGCCCTGGGCAACGGCACGCTCTCGCTTCAGACAAGCGGGTCGGCGAGCGTCACGCTGCCGGTGTCGCAGCGCCTGGCGACGGTCGACATCCAGGGCGGCACGGTTCGGATCGCCAACGACTCCGGTTCCGTCCTGGTCGCCGCGGCCCTGTCCATCGCGCCGGCTGGCAAGCTCGACATTTCCAACAACGCCTTGATCGTCCAGTCCACCCCTTCGGCCCGCGGGCTGGTCCTCAGCCAGATCCTGGACTGGATCGGCGCCGCCCGCGGCCCGACCGCCACGTGGACAGGCTTTGGGATCACGACCTCCGCAGCATCGGCCAACAAGGGTCTGGCTGCGGCCATCAACGATCGCGGCGGCGGGGGCGGCACGCTCCGCTCCACGTTCTTTGGCGAGTCGCCCGACCGGAATGCCATCCTTGTCCGCCACACCTGGAACGGCGATGCCAATCTCAACGGCCGTGTCGATGCCGATGACTACTTCCAGATCGACAGGGGCTACTTCCTGGCCTCCCAGGGCCAGCCCATCGACAAGGTCTATCGCAACGGCGACTTCGACTTCGGCAAGGATATCGACATCGACGACTATATCCTGGCTGACGCCGCCTTCATGGCCCAGGCAGCCGGAAGCGGCGGCGGTGGCGGTGGATCGGCCGCTTCGCAGGTTCCCGACTCGTCCGCCGGCGATCAGCCCGCCGCCGCGACTGGGCAGCCCGTTGTGGATGACCGGCCGACCGTTCCCGCGGATCTGGCGGCCCTGGAGATGACTGCCGCGTTGTATCCGCCCGAAGCGGTTTTGAGCGGCGACTCGCCGGTTGTGACGCGCCTGCCGGGCGCGGGAGATTTGCTGTTCAGCGACAGGCCCATTCTCGCCTGATGCGGAACGCCAGGGAGTGTTTCGCGGCGTGCGGAGGGTGCGGGGGGGGTGTTTCGCCCGGTGCATCCTCGCCGGCGGTACGCCGTCCTACCGCAGCGACCGGATGGTCATATTGCGAGAGTCGACGATTTCCAGCGTTCTGGTGTTGAGCACGAGGAAGTCGGCCGTGATGGTTTCGATTCCCTTTTCGGCCGTGCGCTGCATTTCCACGGGAGCGCGTTCGCGGCCGCGGAGTGTCAGGCGATGCCCCACGGGGTCGTATTCCATCGTGTCGGCGGTCAGCGTGGCGCCGCGGTCTTCGACGCGGATGTTTCCCGACGCGGTGACGCTCTTCATCTGCATCCTGCTGCTCATTCCCGACATGCCCAGGGCCGCGGGGCGCGTGGCCGCCTGCGGTGATTCGGCGGGCTGGGTGGCCGGGGGCGCTTCGAGCTGGGCGACCAGGCGGTCGGCAAACAGCCGCAGCGGTGTGACATCCTGCTTGCCGGCATCGAGCCGCGCGATCTGGACGTCGCCGAGCATCTCGATCTGCCGGGTCGCTTCGTCGTAGGTCAGGCTCCTGGTCCAGGCGAAGGCGGTTTGACCGCGCATCCCAAGGGGATCATCGGCGGCCTCTCTGGCGGCCGCATCGGCGGACGGCTCGCGGTTGTCCACGAACAGCAACTGGCCCGCCTGGGGGATGCGGAGCTTCTGATCGTCGCGGCTGTAGTGAATGGAGTCGGACTTGATGTGGAAGCGGCGCAGGAGGTTGGCGGCCTTGTCGTAGAGGTCGGACGTGACCTCGGCCCCGTCGTGGATGGAAAAGGCGCGGACTTCCCGGTCGGCCATCAGGTCGATGTCCCTGCTGGGGCGGGTGGCTGCGGCGACGGCACCAGGGGCGGGTTGAGGCGGCGTAGCAGGCCGGGTGGCGGGGCGCGTCGTGGCCAGCCGGATGCGATCGCCCTTGATGGTGTTCACCGCCCCTTCCTCATCGACGGCCTCCACGAGAACGCCGCCGACGGCCTCGATCACGTCCTGCTTGCCGTCGGCTCGCATGGTGCGCTGCCAGGCGACGTGAAGGGGGCGGTTTTCAGAGCCTGCGCCTTTGCCCACTCGGCTGTCGAGCCGGCCTTCCTTCGTGACGGTCAGTTCCTGACTGGTCGCGTCCATGCGGATGACCGGCCCGGTCAACGTGCTCTGCTCCTGAACCACGGTGGCCGGCTGGCCGTGCAGCGTAACAACCGGCTGGCCGTCCTTCATCTCGATGATCAACTGGTCGGCCCGGGCCCGCTTGCCGTCGAACGTGGTGATCCGCACATCCTCATGGGCCACCAGTCCCTCAAGCTGGGCCGAGGCGACGGCGTCAGTCGCCCTGCGCGTGGTCGGCGGCAGGACCGGCTGCGACGGCATGCTGGCCTGGGTGCTGTTCGGCTCGGGGCGCGGCGCGGGCGGCCTGAGCGTGGCCGACACGTAGCCGGCCTCCAGCGTGCGTTCGGGATCGACCGCCTTGACGTTCCTGATCGCCAGCACATTGCGCACGAACCGTTTGCCATCGGGCGCCCGCTCGGTGAGCATCTTGAGGTTCTCGCAGTCGAAGGTGCGCCGGTTCTGCGGCTGCTCGGGGTCCTGCATGACGCAGCGGACGCGGCCCGAGGCATCCATCTGTTGAATTGTCTGCGAAGGCTTGGCGGGGCGGGTGCCCGGTGCGCCGGCCTGGGGCTGATCGGAGGTGAACAGGAGCTGAAGCGACTCGCTGGTGAGCGTCATGTCCGGCGGAGCGACGCGAACGCCGCCCTGGAGGTCGGCGCGGGTCAGGACCATGGATTCCAGCGAGTCGCCGTGCAGGTACAGGACACAGCGGTCGCCCCAGGACACGTCGAGCATGTCCTTCTTC
>Ga0101944_10001518_pt1 | contig 47320 bp, 38 predicted proteins | sample DewCreD2012metaG_FD_75245 | JGI IMG/M metagenome (GOLD analysis project Ga0101944, IMG submission 75245) | Hot spring sediment bacterial and archeal communities from British Columbia, Canada, to study Microbial Dark Matter (Phase II) - Dewar... ... | reverse complement strand
GTGGACCCAGTGGACTTCACCCGCAAGGGGATTGATTTTCTTGTCCATTTCGTCCACAAGGTCCACGACATCCAGAGGATAGCACGTAGAATCCGATCTTGACTGCCGAATCCAGGTTGAAGCCGGCCGGCATGGTGATTCAGTGCCTTAAATTCTGGACGTCGTGGGACTTGTGGATACAACAGACTTCACCCTGCGGGGGGTAGGTTCTCTTGTTCGCTTTGTCCACAAAGTCCACTATGTCCACTGCCTGGCCGCCGGATTCGGATTTGGATTGCCGAATCCAGTTCACAAACTTTCGACGGCCGGCTTCAGGATAATGGGACCGGCATTTTATTTGACGGGCGCGATCAGGACATGCAGCATGTGTTCGGTCCGGATTCCAAGGCTTGTCTTGCCCGTACCGGCCAAATCCGCCTTGAATGCCATCTCGATGATGGCTTCGGAAAAGACATGCTCGTACGCCGGCGTGGCGTCGAAACCGCCAGCGGAAAATGTCCAGACGGAAAACCGATTCGGGGCCGTCGCGCAGGCCAAATCGGTGCGTCCATCGCCGTCGAAATCCCGCAGTGCGCAATGGCGCAAGGGGCCGGCTTCTTCCGGATCCAGAAACCATGCAATCGGTGCACTGCAGGATATCCGGCTCGCGGCAACCGGTTCATAACGCCCTTTTTCCGGGGAAAAAAGGTGGGCGGAGAGATTGGTTTGCCATGCGCCCGCGGTGGCGAGTTTCGTAATCCTTCCGACGGAAATCCCGGGATCCGGCGCGCTCCACAACAACAGGTCGGCATAGCCGTCGTGGTTGAAATCCGGTGGGCCATCGTCCAAAACGATGAGTTGGCCGGGATATCGCCGTTCCGGTCCCGCAACGTTCTTCCCGGAATATCCCTGAATACGAATGAGGGTATCGCCCATGTCCGGTCCCGCCATGGCATACAACACCCGCATATCGCCCCGTCCGTCCCTCGTCAGCGAGAACCATGGCCAGGCGTCGGGTTCCAATTGGCCGGCCTCACGGAGTTGTATGGGGGTTGCGCGCCGAAAAGTCCGCGCGTGAAGGGGACTGTCGCTCAATTCGGGAGGCAGATGCGGTTCGAATGCAAAGGTACGGCTGACGCCGCCTTCCAATCCGTCCCGTCCTGAAAGGCGTGGGGGGTCAACGGTCCATGCTCGGAAGGGCGTGCCGTACGAGGCGCGAAGCGGCGCATTTTCGCCCAACGGATAAGCGGATACGAGCGATCCGGCCGGCGTGCGCAACTCGAAGGTTTCCTCGCATGGCAATGCCAGCAGCGTCTTGCCGTCGCGCTCAACCGCAAGGACGAAGGGATAGGGCTCCGACGACGAATTCGCAAGTTGCGTAGGCAGGGTAAAGAGGTTGCGCGGCGCCCCGCCCTCTTCGAGTGGAATGGCCACAATCTCATCGCCGCAAACCCCGACAAGTTCCGTCTGGCCGTCGTTATCGAGGTCGGCGACATCCGTGGCCGTCGCATTTTCCGGCAAGACCAGCGAACGCGTTTTACCGTCCTGCGAGAAAAGAATCGTAACGGCGCTCTTTTTCAGGACAAATACATCGGCCTGCGTATCCCGGTCCGCGCGCGCAAGAAAAATGTGGACGTCCGGCGTGGCCAAAGGAAGAGTCTTGACGTCGAAAAGGGCCGCAAGGCACAACAGGATTGCCGAGGTCATGGTGTCCCCTTTCGGCAGAACCAAACCTGCGCCGGCGATCCCTGCCCGGGTTCCGCTTTTGCGGGAAAAACGGCGATATCGCTCCGTCCGTCGCCATTGGCATCGTACACGGCAAAGCGCGCGTTGGATTCGACGGCAATGAAGGCCACCGCTTCCGCCGCAAACCCGGAAGGCCCGGACGGATGAACCGCCAGACGTCCGGGACGATCCTGTACCAGCAAATCCCGGCGGCCGTCCCCATCGAAATCGCCTGTAAGATCGATCAATTCGCCAGCCTGATAACGTGCGAAAAATTCACTGTTGCGCACCGGCGGCGTATCGAGTTCAATGGCGATCCGTATGCGCCAATCAGGCTGGGGTGCGAATAACCGGTTTCGCTGAAGGCGTACGGCAACCGTGTGCTCAATCCGGCGCGCGCTCAGGAAGCGGCTTACCGATTCGCGGATCCCGCCTTCGAGAAGCCCAATCGTTTCCGTGATCAGATCGGCCGAACCGTCGCCATCGGCATCCACAAACAGGCATTGCGGACGAAATGAAACCGAACGAAAAGACTGCCATGTTTTACCCATGTCCAGGGATACCCGCGTTTCAAAGACCGGAACGGGCAACGACGATGCTTCGGACAATTCCCAATCGCCGCCCGCAAAGGCCGGTTGTTCGTCCGATCCCAAACGGCACGGCTGCATTTCGTTCGGCATCGGTTCCGTGATCCATTCGTCTGACGGGCGGAGATCGGATTGAAACCGGTTATGCGGATCGAGAATGTACCGCAAGACATGATAACGGCTCTGTCGTTCGCCAAGTTTTTCACGAAAAACAATGGTGGCTCGGTTTTCTTCAAGCACATACCGGCAGGTCATTTCGCGCATGGGAAAGGCGATTCGCCGTGTTTCGGGAGGCCACAGATTGCGGGCCGGTGCGCTTGCGACGCGTAATGGAGGAAATGGAATGGGCGATCCGGCCTCTTCATATCCCTTGCTGTTCCAACGGTATAGATGCAAACCGTCCACACCCGGTAACACGATTTCGGGTTCCCCATCCCGATCCAAATCATGGACGAAGCGATCAAACACCGTTCCGTTACTGTCTTCCGGTCCTGGCGAAGGCCAGTGCAAGGACTGTTCTCGCAGCACATGCCAGGCGCCCTCACGCCACCCCACAACCGCAAGGCGATCACGAGTTCGGAAATAAAACCGATTTCCCCAAATATCAATCCATGCCCGGTCGCCGACGGTATATAGGGGCACGGGACGGTCCGTTTGAAAACGACCGCCTTCCTGAAAGAACACCCTGTCGGGAAATACCAGATCCGGCTCGCCGTTTCCATCAATATCCCCCAGCCGGAAATTGGCGGATACCTGCCCCGTCAAAGAATCCGGCGGCGAGAGTTCGATCGGCAGTTCCTGCGGTTCGAAAACCAGCGCCCCCAGGCAGCCTATGGCCAGCGCCGTTATCATACCCGGAAATCGCGCCTTTTCATTACAAATACGGAAAGTCCCGTAAAAACCACAAACCACCCCAGCGATACCCCTATCGCATACGCGCTTGACGGCCAAATGCTGGCTTCGATTCCATCACACCGCCGAAGAAAAACCTCCCATGGGGTTTCCACATAACTGGTAAACAGGCCGGGCGCTATACGAAGAGGATGTTTGACAATGTCCACTAAAAGCCAGATCCCTACCGAAGCGGCCAAAGCCGATACGGACGAACGTACACACATTGAAACAAAAATGGCATAGGAAATGGCGCAAAATTGCGGAAATAATGATAATAACAAGCCGTAAATATAATATAAAACCATATCTGTATGGGTGAATAGCAATTCTCCGCCATACGTGATCCCCTTGAGGTCGCCAAGGACGTAGGCCAAGGCCCATGCGGCAATGGCGACACAGCCCGTCATGATCATGGCATAAGTCATGCCCAAGGCGATTTTAGCCGCGAGTACTTCCGTTCGCCGGATGGGGCGTACAAGCGACAGCCAGATACTTCCCCCCATCTCGGCGGCCACAAGATTCGATGCAAAAACGACAAGGAGCAGCAGCCCCGCCAGATTCAGGGCGATCGGGGTGGCATAGGCTACGAAGGCATAGGCGCTTGTATTGCCCGGTGTAATGGGGCGGGCCAAGGGCATGCAAGCCACGATCGCCACGACAATGAACAGACCGGCCGGCGTGAAGCGGCGCCGGACGGCCTTGGACCATTCCACGGCATAGGCTCTGGCAAGGCGTCTACCCATGGTTGTCCTTTCGAATCTGAAAGACCCAAGAGTGATCCCTGTGGTGTCCGCTCATTTTTGCTCCTTGTTCAAGAGTTCCATGAAATAATCCTGCAACGTCCGCCGCTGTGGAATGACGGCCGTAAGGCGATACCCTGCCGATACCAGAAAGGCGATGAGTTGATGGGCATTGGGTTCCTTCAGGAGTGCCAGTAAGCGCCCTTTTTCGACTTCGACGGATGCCACCCAAGGTTGGGTTTGCAAGCGTTTCATGGCGGCTTCCGGGGCGTCCATCAGCACTTCAACACGTGACTCGTCCAAGGAAAGCACCGACTGTGTTTTGTCGCAGGCGACCAGCCTTCCTTCATGAAGCACAGCCACGCGATCGCACAGCGTTTCGGCTTCATGCAGCATATGGCTTGACACCAGGACCGTTACGCGGCTTTCTTCGGACAGTTGCCGGAGCAGTCGCATGATTTCCTGGGTGGCTTCGGGATCCAGTCCGTTGGCGGGTTCGTCCAAAATGAGTAATTCAGGATCCAGCAAGAGGGCCTGTGCAAGCCCCAGGCGTTGCCGCATGCCCATGGAAAAGGTTCCGACCCGCCGTCCGGCCACGCCGAGCAGTCCGACGCGATCGAGGGCGCGGTCCAGCGAGGCCTCGCGCCCGGCCAGTCGCGCACACAGGGCAAGATTGTCCCGGGCGGACATGTAGTCGTGGAAAACCGGCCGCTCGACCAAAACACCCATCCGCGCCGCCACATACAGAAACTGCCGGTCCAGCGGCTTTCCGAAAAGCGACACCGAACCCGATGTCGGTGCGACGAGGCCCGTCAACATATACAATGTCGTGCTTTTACCGGCGCCATTGAGCCCCAACAAGCCCATGATTTCGCCGGATTGCACCTCGAACGACAAATCCTGAACGGCCGTCACGCTTCCGTACCGTTTTGTGAGCCGTTCCGCCTGAATACATGCACTCATGCGCCTGATCTTACCACGCGCCCGGTTCCCGCAACAAAGGTTGTTTTCGATTGCTCACGGCTTTCGGGGCGCCTTGGGCCATGGCCGGCCACGGGGAAGCCGCCTGGCCGTTCCATTGTTGAAAGGACAGGCGCTTGTGCTAATGTCATTTACAGAGGAGACGCCACGATGAAAAAGCCAAAAAGCAGCCGGTATTTCAATCCACGCGACGGACTGATCAATCTTCTGCGGATGTCATTGATCAAGGCCACGGGAGCGGATATCGCCGAAGCCATGGAAAAACCCTTCATTGCAATCGCGAATTCGCACACGGAATTGAATCCGGGCCACATGCACCTGCGGACGCTGGCCAAAAAGGCCAAGGAAGGCGTCCTTGCCGCGGGAGGAATCCCCTTCGAGTTCAACGTGCCCGCGCCGTGCGACGGAATGTCGGAAGGACACGAAGGCATGCGATACATTCTGCCACAGCGCGAATTGATCGCAAACCTCGTGGAAACGCATGTCCGCAGCATGATCTTCGACGGCATTGTGCTGATTGCCACGTGCGATAAGATCATTCCGGGCATGATCATGGCCGCGGCCCGCGTGGATATTCCGGCCATCGTGCTGACCGGCGGGCCGAACGCATGGCAAGTCCGCTTCGAAACCGGATACCACGAGAGCGTGGATTTCAAGGACTATGTCGGGACTCCGCTTGGGCTTTCGTGCTGCACGGGGGCCTCGTGCGGCGCCTGCGAAGTCATGGGTACGGCGAATACGTTCCAATGCCTGTCCGAAGCGATGGGACTCGCCCTGCCCGGTTCCGCGAACGTACCCGCATTTCACCCCGCCAAACTGCAATTGGCCCGAAAAACCGGCGCGCGCATCGTACGAATGGTCGAAGAGGGGCTGAATGTGCGCCGAATCCTTACACACGATGCGCTCGAAAACGCCGTTATGGTGGACCTCGCCATCGGCGGTTCGACCAATTCGGCGCTCCACTTGCCCGCCATTGCCCACGAACTGGGCATCCATCTGCCGCTGTCCGTGTTCAACGATTTCAACCGGCGCATACCGACCCTCTTGTCCATCAGTCCGAACGGCCCGCACGGCATGATGGACCTGTATGCGGCCGGTGGCATGCAGGGCGTGCTCAAGGCGCTGGGTGATTCATTGCATCTCGATGCCCTGACGGTGACGGGAGAAACCATCGGACAACTTCTCGCATCGGCGGAAATTCGCAATCCCGCGGTCATACGGCCGAAGAGTGCGCCCTATTATCCCGAAGGCGGCACGGTCGTTCTCTACGGCAACCTCGCGCCTGACGGCGCCGTGGTCAAGCAGTCCGCTGTTCGCGAAGACATGCGCGTCTTCATAGGGCGCGCCCGTGTGATGGACAGCGAACGCGCGGCCTTGGAGGCGCTCGAAGCGGGCGCCGTCCATGAAGGCGATGTGCTGGTAATTCGTTACGAAGGCCCCAAGGGCGGTCCGGGCATGCCGGAAACGCTGGCGGTAACGCTGGCTCTGGCCCATTCCGGACTCCGGCGCGTCGCGCTGGTAACGGATGGACGGTTTTCCGGCGCGACCGAAGGTCCCTGCGTCGGCCACGTTTCGCCCGAAGCCTATATCGGCGGACCCATTGCCGGTGTCGAAGAAGGCGACGAAATCGAGATAGACATTCCCAACCGGATCCTGCGAGTTCGAAACGCGGACCCTGCGTTGCGGCTCGGCGATTTCCAGCCGCCGCATCGCGAAGTGCCCCATGGCTTCATGCGCCAATACGTCAAGTACGTCGCCTCCGCGGCCCGTGGGGCGGTAATGGAGTGAAGGGGGCCAAGAGGATTGGTTATTTGTTCAGTTCGTCCACAAAGTCCACGATGTCCACGGATTGCGCACAGGACGCGGGTTTCGATTGCCGAATTTAGTTTCTTTGTTCGCCACTTCTGCGCGCGGCGCGCAGAAGTGGCGAACAAAGAAATTATACCCTTGATCGAAACATTGCGGCTGGGCCGACTTAGGATTACTCGTTCTTTCATTCACTTCGATTACGAGCACAAGTACAACAAGAGACGGGGTTGTGGGCAGCAATCACGTCAGATACGTTTGCCAGGATGCTGCAAGGTGTGTAGTGTAATGAATTGTTTATACGCGGTATGATTCCTGTATGACAGCACCCCGATTGACCTTGTCGCGATCGCTCAAAACGGCGATGAAATACCCCAAGTTGGCCGGGCCGGTTCCCCGTATGCTCGTTCTGGAAAGCCGTTACTGGCTCGACACGGCGTGTGCGAACGCGGCGCGGCGTTTGGGATGGGACGTCGAATGCGTGCCGGTGGTCGCGGAAGGAACACTTCCGCGCGAATCGGTGGCACGGTTGCTGCGGACGCTGATCGATTTCCGACCCGATTTTCTGTTGTCGGTCAATCTCGGTGGGATGGACGTGGGGGGGATCCTGGCAGGATTGTTTGAAGATTTGGGGATTCCCTTGGTGGCGTGGTTCGTGGACGATCCCCGAACCATCATCATGGATCGTCCGTGCTACGCCACGCCGCGTTCCCTTGCGATCACTTGGGAGCGCGCCTATGAGCCGTATCTGAAATCGGTCGGATTCCCAGTGGTCGCATACATGCCGCTGGCGGTGGATCGGGGTCTCTTCGACGCGTTGCCGGGGAAAACATGGGATTTGCCCTGTACCTTTGTCGGTAATTCGATGACGGCGCCCGCGGCCCAGGCGTGGCGCCATGCCGCGGAAAACGCGGAATTGGCCGCCGCCCTGAATACGGCTATTGATACGGGCCGTGTCACGCGCGAAAATTTCGCGGAGGGGCTGGCGGCCATCCTGCCGGAACATTTGCTGTCACGGCTGGATGCCGAATTCAGAATGCGCGCCGAACTGGCGCTTTTTACCGAGGCCACGCGGCGGTTGCGCAAATGTTTCATCCAGGCCTTTCCAAGTGAGATTGTGTGTGTATTCGGTGACGATGGCTGGGATGGCATTGCCCAATGGCGTGGCGGCCCGGTGAATTACGAAAGTGATTTGCCTTCGGTATACCGGCGTTCGGAGATCAATCTGAACGTGACGAGCCTTCAGATGGCCACCGCCGTGAACCAGCGGGTTTTCGATTGTCCGGCGGCGGGTGGATTCCTGCTGACCGACGCGCAATCATCGCTCATGGACTTGTTCGATGCGGATTCCGAAATCGTTTGCTACCATTCTTTCGAAGAAGCGAACACACTGGCTCGCGAATACCTCGCCCAACCCTCGAAACGCAATAAGATCATTCAACGCGCCCGCGCCCGCATCCTAAATGAACATACCTACGAACATCGCCTGATTTATCTCGAAGCGTTGGCGCGCGCCTATTTTGGATGATTCGGCCGTTAGCCGTCGAAAGAAGCATGGCATGAAACAGCGCATTTTTTCGCCATTTTGTGAGACGCGTAGAAGTGGCGAATATAGGAATCATCCCCTTATTGAGTCATTGCGGCCGGTCCGTCTTTGGATCAACAATCTTGTGGGGATGTGGGCGCGGTAGGTGTCTCTTGCAAGAACGATTGAATCTCGGCAAACGATAAAAATTTTTCGCGTGGTTTTCCTCGTATTGCACCGCGCCGAATTTCTTCCTCGTCAATGCGCCGCCAGTCGGAATAGGAAACCGGCTCGACATGCCTGCTGCGCAGGAGATCGGCTATTCCGCATGGATTTCGCGCAGGCAATGAAGCGGCGTCTTCCAGGATGCTTTCCACGGTCTCGGCGCTGTCGGCCTTGTCGTTGCCGATGAGGCCGGTGGGTCCGCGCTTCATCCATCCGCTCACGTAGAGGCCGGGAACGGCGGCGCTTTTATCGAGGACGCGGCCTTTGTCATTGGGGACGATCCCGCGCACCGGTTCAAACGGAACGCCGGGGAGTGGTTTTCCGCGATGGCCGATACTCGTAATGACAAGTCCGCAGTCCAGATCGGCAAATTCCCCCGTGCCGGTTGCGATCAGATGGCCGGGGTTTCCTGTCAGCCGGTTGCGTTCGAAACGGATAGATTCGACACGATCGGTTCCGGTAAGCGAGATAGGGCTGTGAAGGAAAAGAACATGGATATTCTTGGGTCTTACCGGGATACCTCCGGACAACGCCCGCATCACTTCCATCGTTCTCCGCGCCGCATGATTGTCCGGGGCGTCCAGTTCGGCCTGGCTGGCCTCGTCCAGAACAAGATCTTCCGGACGGATGAGAAGACTGGCGTCGAGTAGCGTTATCAATTCGGCGATTTCCTGTGCGGAGAATCGCGCCTGAACAGGGCCGCGGCGTCCGACGAGGACGATGTCGCGAACTTGGCTGTTCCGCAAGGCCTCACGGGCGTAGTCCGGCATGTCGGTTTTGCCCAGGTAATAATCGGATTGCGCGAGGATACGCGCCACGTCCACCGCGACATTGCCATGGCCGATGATGACGGCGGTGGGCGAATCAAGCGCAAATGTTCGATGCGCGAAGTCTGGATGGCCGTTGTACCATCGGGCGAAATCCGTGGCAGACACGCAACCGGGTAAATCCGCTCCGGGGATAGCGAGGGGAACGGATTCTTCCAGACCGCACGCCAGGATAACCGCGCTGTACTGCGCCCGAAGTTCATCCACGGACACATCCCGGCCGATGGTGACGTTTCCCCAGTAAGTGAAACGTTTGATTGACGCGATGCGATCGAAAATACGGATAACCGAACGGATTTTTGGATGATCGGGTGCTACGCCGTAACGCACGAGTCCAAATGGCGCGGGCAATTTCTCAAACAGGTCCACACATGCGTGTCTGTCGCGATCCATGAGGGCCTGCGCCGCATAGAATCCCGAAGGTCCCGCACCGACTATGGCAACATGCATAACGTTCATCCGGCCGCCTGTTCCAGCGCCGCCAGGGTAAGGCGGGCCGTGTTTTCCCAAGAGAAGGATCGGCTGCGCTCAATGCCTTTGGCGGAAAGCGCCGCTCGTAAAATTGAATCGGCCAGAAGACGCTCCAGGCCGTCGCAGATCGCGGAAACGTCGATCGGATCCACGAGAATGGCAGCATCACCGGCCACTTCAGGCAGGGAAGAGACATTCGACGCAATGACCGGCGTACCACACGCCATCGCCTCAAGTACCGGCAGGCCAAACCCTTCCCACAAGGAGAGGAGCGCAAGCGTATCGGCGCCGGCGATCAACGCCGGAAGATCTTCCTCCGGGACAAATCCCAGGAAGCGAATAGCGTCGCGGGCCGGCGAACGCCGGGCGGCTTCGTAGATGCCGCTGGCCATCCAGCCTTCGTCGCCGGCGATAATCAATTCGTGGGGTAAATCGGATCGCCGGGAACGCAAGGCGGCGAAAGCGTCCATCAGACGCACGAGATTCTTGCGGGGCTGGATGCGGCCAAGATAGAGCATATACGGTGCGCCGAGGCGGTATTTTTCTCGAATAAAACGGCATTTGGCCCCGCCGGCATCGGGGTGAAACTCGGCCGAAACGCCCAGCGGCGTCACCGTGATGCGCGAGGCCGGTATGCCCAATTGGGCAGTCATATCGGCGGCGGTGGCCTGGCTTATGGCAAGCCAGTGCGTGGCGGCCCAGGCCGTTGCGCGCGTGTAAAGCCGTGCACGTGTTCTTGCGCGCCACGTAAAATAGCCTCCGAAATCGAAATAGGCCAGATCCAATACTGTCGCGACGCGCGGACACCGGCAGGCGATCGGCAATTGAAGGCCCGGCGCCAGAAAGACGTCCGGCGGATTGCGCCGAAGTTCTTCGGCCAGAATACGCTGTGTCCAGAAACGCGCCGGTGGCAATACCCGGATTTCTGTATTGGTTTCGTCCACGGGAAAATCGGTGCGTGCCGCCTGGTCAAGATACACGCGGAATCGGGCGCCGCCAAGGGTCTGCATCGCGCGTAGGAGTTCGCGACAATAGTTTCCGATGCCGGCGCGCTTCGGTTCGTTCGCGGCGCGGCCGTCAATGCCAACGATCATGGTCTGTTCCAGGGACTATACATACGCGTGCCAAGTGCGCTAAGATGACGGGGACATTATAGCGGGAAGGCCATGCCGTATCGAAACGGCGCGAAAGGATGGCATATGTCGGATAACAAAACGACGCTGGAACAACGGCTGGCGCGGCTGGTGTGGCGGATGGCCGTATTCGGCCTATTGGCTGGCGTGGTGGCCGGCGGACTCAGCCTGACCATGTCCAATCGGTACCGCGCGACATCGGTATTGCTACTGGCGCCGTTGCCGATCACGCCTTCGGATACACCGGGCCGGGCATTTGCGCCTTCTTCTCCCGCGGCGCAGGTCGGCCAGTTGCTGGTCCGGCCCTTGTCCGTTCCCGATTACAAGTTGATGTTCACCAGCGATGAAATCCTTCGTGGTCTGCGCGACAAACTGATCTCGCTTCTTACGGACCCCAGGCAGAAAAAAACGGTTTCGACCAATGCGATTCGCGCGGCCATGGAAGTGACGACACGCATCCTCAAGCAATCGAGCATCGAAGTCGAATACCAGCCTGTCATCGAATTGAACTATGTCTCGTCCTCCCCGGAGTTGGCGGCGGCCATGGCGAACGAGTGGGCGCGGCTTGCCATTGAGATGGCCGGAAAACTGGCCTCGAAAGGCCGCGAGGGCATGATAGACTTCCTGCAGGACAGCCTTGATTCCAAACTGGCGGAATTGGAAGCGGTGGATAGCGAAATCGAGCGTTTGGACAGTGAGATGCCCGTGGATATTTGGACGACGCGCGTACAGGATCTGAGCGGGCAAATCTCCAAATTTCAGATAGAACTCGCGAAATTGAATGCGGATATCGCCGATGCACAGGGACAATTAGACAAACTGAGCAAACAGCGTGAAGCCACTCCCCCCGTGAATACGCTGCGCAAGGCGCCTCCCGATGCCGCGTATTGGATGCTCGAAGACCGGGAAAAACTCGACAGTTCGAAGGTGCTCATCACGGAAGAGACCAATCCCGTATACACGCAAGTGGCCACTTCCGAAACACTGGTGCAGAGCGAATTGCAGGGCATGCTGGAGCGGAAGACGGCCGTTGAGCAGCAATTGGCCGTGCTCGAACCCCAACTGGCCGATCTTCAGAAAAAATTGGCTGCGACCGTCCATCGGCGAACGGCCGCGCAACGCAAAGCGGATGCGTTGACCCAGCAGCAACAGCAATTGTCGCTGAGTGTCGGCGCGGCCAAAATCGCGGACGCCCAAAAGACGCCCGAAATCAAACTGATGTCCGAAGCGAATGCGCCGGATCGCAAGTCGGGTCCGCAGCGTTCGCTGATTGTGGCGGGGGCGGCGCTGCTCGCGATGGCCGCGGTTGCCGCTCACTTTTTCGTACTCGGCGCGATCCGCATGGAACGATAAACCACGTGGCATACCCTGCCGTTCGTTCTATTTCTTGGCCTGCCAACACGCCGGAAGCAGCGTTTTGATTTCACGCATGGGAACGACGCCGCCGGCGATGCCCAGTATGAGGAAGGCAAGCCATGCCGCCACACGCCATGGAAAAGCATGGCCCCATGCCAGGATTCCCAGTGAGAACAGCATGAATACATGCGCCCGAATATGGCGCCGTAAATCAATCGGCAATCCATTGCGGCGCACGGCCCATGTTTGCGCGGCATTGCTGAACAACATGGCGGCGGCGGCCGCCCATCCCGCGCCGGCGAGACCAAGCCGGGGGATGAGAATCAGATTCGCGGCAACGGCCACGATCGCCGTAACGGCGTTGATCGCCGTGACAATCCGCGGTTGGCCCAGCGCGATAAGGCTTTGTCCCATGATGCCGGCCTGAAGCCCAAGGCAAGCCGATACCAGTACGGGTGCAAAAGCCGGCAGGGCATTCAGATACTCGGCCGTGAACAGAAGGGCAATCAACCACTCCTGGACGGCCAGCGCGAAAAGAATGCCGAGATAACACACAAAAACAACCGTGTTCGATACTCGGTCCAAGAGGTGTGCGGCCCGTGTCCGTTCGCCTTGCGCAATCAGATACGACGCATTCGGCAGATACGGCACCAGCGCGGCCTGCAAGATCCGCGACCCGTATCCCGCGAGGCGCTTGGCGCCCAATTCGTAATAAGCCACGGCCGCCGGTCCCAGCATAGCAGCCACCAGCACACTATCGAACCGGATAAAAGCAAATGTCAACAGGTTGTTGATGTAGAGCGGCGCGCTGAATGACAACGATTCACGGTAAGACGCCCAGTCGAGCCGGAACCGCTTTCCTTCCGTCAGCAGGAGATAGGAAATCAAGGCCGATACGGTATATCCGGCCAGGGTGGCCAACATCAGCCCGGGCAATCCCGCCTTCAGATATCCGACCGCAACGACCACCAGGATTACGTTGGCCAGCGATCCGCCGATCAGCCCCGATGCCCGTAGGCCATAACGATTCAATCCCGCCTGAATGGCCAGCACATTTTCACGAAAGTTTTCGAAAAAGACGATGATCGGAAGCATCCAGAGGAAGGGGTAAAGTCCCAGCCAATTCTCGTTCGTGGAAATCAACCGGGGATCCCGAAGCAGCGCCCATGCAAGATAAATGAATACCGCCAGTCCCAGCGATGTGGCGCATTGGAAGCCCAGCACCGAAGCGATCAATCCATGCCGGCGGTTGGAAGGAGCCGACGCCACCAGTTTCGGGAGCGCCGACCAGAGACCGCCATTATTCAACAAGGTCAGGAAGTCGGCCGCAAGAATCAGGAGCGTAAACACGCCCACGGCGACCCCGCCTTGCAGCGCGCGCGTGAAAACCATGGCGCCGCCCAGCTGGCATGCCATTGAGATCAACATGCCCGCTGCGGACAAGGCCGCACCTTGTAAAATCACACGCTTCGCGTACATGCTCCTCACGCTCGATTGTCGCGCCCGCAACCAAACGGGCGCGTGGCCGTGGGCGCCATCGTAAACGAAACGATGCTTGAATTCCCAATTCGCCGGGATTTTGAGTAGGATTACAGGCACGCATGTGAACGTATGTATTGCGTAGGAGATTGTCCGATGAGACTTTCACGCCGGAGTTTTCTGGGCAGCGCCGCGGCGGCTTATGCGGCGGCGCCGGTATGGGCGAAAACGGAGGGGCATGACATGACGCCGCCACGGATTATTTATTACAACAATTTCGCCTCGCATTTGCTCTGCGCATACAACCCGAACATGTACTATCCCGATCTTCCCCATCGCTGGTCTGACAATGACTGGCGGCGTCTGATCGACATGATCGCCCATTTCGGCTTCAACATCTTCGAATTTTGGCTCGAACCCCGGTTGTTTTGCCGGGAAGCGCTGGCCGCGCCGGTTGGAACCGAATTTGCCCGGCAAATGAACGTGGTCATCGAACACGCCCACGCGCGCGGCTTGCAGGCCGAAATGATCGTGGCCATTGCGACCGTCGGCGAAAAGTGGCGAACGCTTTGTCCGAACCTTCCGGACGAATGGGCGGAAATCCGATTTCTGTGGGACGCATGGGTGCGGCGTTTTCCCGTCCTTGACATCGCGGGGATCTTTCCCGGCGATCCGGGCGCGTGTTCCCGAAACGGATGCACCGCGGAAACCTACATAGACAAATCCATCGAGATTGCGGCCATGCTCGACACGATCCGGCCTGGCATCGGTATCGAATTCAACACATGGGGGCCGCCGTTCTTCGGCTGGGGAAATATCCACATGCCGCCCGGCAGCCACGGGGAATTTATCCCGGAAGATCAGGCGTCGGCGTGGACATTCTCGAAGGAACGCGCGGATCGTTCAATGACTCATCTGATGAAGCGGCTCGGCGAATTTCCTGAAAACACGGCTATATCAATCAATATGGGTTTCAATAGCGACGGTAATCCAACGGGGGATCAGGACGCGCGTCCGTGGGCGAACGCCATCGCCAAAACGCGCCGCATCCTGACGTGGGATTTCAGCCTAACGGAGGGGGAAAACGCCGTGTATCCGCATTATCGTTTCACGAGGCTATTCGAACGGCGGAAGGAAGAACGGGCCGCCGCGCCCTATTCCGGCGGCATCTGTTTCACGATGACGCCGTTGCTAAACCAGTTGTCGCTGTATGAAGCGGCACGGTCTTTTCAGAATCGCGACGGTGATCCGCATCAATTGGCCGGTGATTTTTTGGCGGGTATTTTTGGAGAGGCGGGGCGGTCTTTCGTTCCGGATTACCGATTGTTCGAGATCATCCCCGATTGGGGGTGTTACGACGTGGTGAAAATGCCCCGCGAAGAATATCACCGGCGCATGGCCGCATTTGCCGATCGCCTTGAAGACGCCAAAGGCTCCCTCGACAGCGCGGCCATTCTGCATCCCGAACCCGAAACCTACCGCCGGGAATTGGCTTTTTTTGCCCGGCTTTTTGCCGATCTGACTTCACGCAATCCCGATTATGAGCTTCTTAAAAAGACTTATTGGGACCATGTGTACCGAATCTACGACCATTTGCCGGATCATGTGGATCCGCGTCCGCGCGTCAACACAGATCGTTTTATCCGTCATTTCGCCGAATGGGAAGCCTGACGCGAACCAGTCGCAATATTTCCATCCAATGCGCGATTTCTTTGTACACATTCTCCCCGTATCGCGCGCCTTTTTCATTTTCGGCGGGCTTTTTCAATGGAACATGCCCACGTTGTCCGCAACAGGCAGGGAAACCGTGAAAACGCTTCCTTTGCCCGGAGCGCTTTCAACGACGATGCGCCCCTCATGGAGTTCGACGAGCCGTTTGACCAGGGTAAGGCCGAGGCCCGTTCCCGGAATGTGTATTGAAAATTTGTTTTTCGCGCGGTAAAACTCGTCGAATACGTGCTCTTTTTCCTCCGGACTCATCCCAATTCCATCGTCTTTTACGGAAACGTTCACATACATCGGATTGCCGGCGATCGTTACGCATACATTGCCTTGGGCAGGGGTATATTTAATGGCGTTGTCAATGAGATTCGTGATGACAATTCCCATGGAGTCGGCATCGGCAAGCACGGAGGCATCCGAACCTTCGAGGCATTCCACGGAAAGCCGGATATCTTTTTCTTCGGCTTTTTCCCGAAAGTTTTCGACGGCCTGTTCGATGATGTTTTTCAGGGTGATTCGTGATCGCCGGATGGTGAAATGGCCCGTTTCGAGGGCCGTCAAATTGAGCAGATCGTTGACCATATTGCGGAGGGTCCTTGCCCGCAGCAGCGCCCGTTCGAGCACGGATCGCTCGTATTCGGGATCGTCTTTCGATACCCCGCCGAGCACAGCGTTGAGTTGTCCCTCGATAGCGGCCAACGGGCTTTTCACCTCGTGCGCCACCATTGAAATGAACATGGATTTGGCCGTTTCAAGTTGTTTCAGCGCCGAAATGTCGCGCATAACGGCCACGGCGCCGGAAGTTTCCCCATTGGGTTCGAGGACCGGGCTGACGTTGGCCATATAGACGTTCTTTCCCATTTTCACCTCGCGCGATGCAATGCCGGGGGTATCGTGGGGGTCGAGCGCCTCGTTCATGAGCGCCTGTAACTCCTCGCAGCCGAGCCGATCCAGCGGAATCGAAAAATTCGGCTCGGCCAGGGCCGGCAGCATGCGCGCGGCGGCGCCGTTTCGCAATACGATTTGCCGGTCGCGGTTGACTACGATGACGCCGTCGGTCATGCAACTGATGATGGTGCTGCATTTCGATCGTTCAACGGCCACTTCGAGCAAGCGCCGTTCGCGTTCCTCGCGCAACCTTTTCGCCTCGATATTCAATGCGCGCCGTTCGAGACCGTTGCGAACGGGCAGCAGCAATTCGTCGGGCGTAAAGGGTTTGGGGATATAGCCGTAAGCGCCCCGGCGCGTGGCCTCGACAGCGGTATCAATCGCCGCGTATGCGGTAATGACAAAAATCACGACCTCTTCGTCCAGCGCCTTGAGCCGCTCGATAAGATCGAGACCGCCCATCCGCGGCATCTTCAAATCCACGAGGGCAACCGCTATATCGCCGCGTTGGGTGAATAGTTCCAGCGCCGTAAAACCATCCGGCGCAGTGTCCACGGCGTAGCCTTCCGCGCCAAGGATCTTGCTGCATCCTTCACGCATGCCCGGCTCATCATCCACTACCAGAATTCGGGTCGTTTCGTTTCCCATCTGCATACCTCGCTGGCATGCGGCGTACGGGCGTATGGGCCCGTCCAATGTCCATGCCGAACCCGGTCAACTTCCTCCGGAAGCCTTTCCAAGAACTTCGGCGATTTTCGCCAGTAACAGCCGTGGATTCACGGGCTTTTCCAGAAAGGCCGAAACGTGCATCGCTTCGAGATCTTTTGGTCCCGCCGGACGAAAGTCAAACCCGCGCTGGCTTCCCGCCGCCGTGATAATGATGACGGGAATGTGCCGCAATGCCGGATTTTCCTTGAGATAACGTGAAAAAACGAATCCGGAATCGAGCGATTCCATCATCAAGTCAGTGATAACCAGATCCGGTTTTTGGGTTTCAAGGCTGGCCATTGCTTCCGCCGTTCCCGAAAACGATTCGACCTTGTAGCCGTTGTCGGTCAAAAAACGCGAGATCACCTCTACGATATCAATATCGTCGTCCACTAGCATAATAACGGGAACGTCATGCTCCACGGCTTTCAATCTCCTCTGTTGGCCGCGCCGGGGCTTCGCCTGTATCCGCGCCAATCGGCAATAGAATAGTAAACGTGGTGCCTTCGCCCGGCTTGCTTTCGACTCCGATGTCGCCTGAGTGCATTTTGATGATTCCATAAGCGATGGCGAGGCCCAATCCCGTGCCCTTGCCCATTTCCTTGGTCGTGAAAAAGGGGGTAAACAGCCGGGAAAGATGTTCTTCGGGGATGCCTTCTCCGTTGTCGGTTATCCGGATTTCGACCTCGCGTCCGGATGGCGCCGGAGCGGCGGATATCGTGACGCGGCCTTTGTCGTGCGTGATGGCTTCGATGCCGTTGCGCATGAGGTTGACTAACACCTGTTTGATTTGCTCCGCGTCAATCGTCACGACCGGAAGGTCCGGCGCAATCTCAAAGGCCAGCGTTACGCCCGCGGTTTGAGCGCGGGGTCCCATGATGGCCTCGATTTCTCTGAACAATTGCGCGAGATCGGCGGGGGATTTCGACACACGGGATTGCCGCGCAAAATCCAGAAGGCTTCGCACAATACCCTTGCAACGGGTGGCTTCGCGCACAATCATTTCCAGATCCGACCGCATCGGATCGCTTTCCGATATGGTGCGCAGCAACATATGCGAGTAGATCAGCACTGTGCCCAGTGGATTGTTGATTTCATGGGCTACGCCGGCTGAAAGCTGGCCCATTGAAGCAAGCCGCTCCGTCTGAACCAGCCGCTGCTGCGTGGCGGCCAGTTCCAGATTGGATTGGTGAAGTTGTTCACAGGTGGTTTCCAACTGATCCACAAGATAGGGCAGGCACATGGCCGCTTCCGCCAGCCCTTGGCACACGGCTATCGCTTTTTCGCGGCAGGTCGGATAGCCGCACGCCCCGCAATTGAGATGATCTTCGGGCGCAAATTTCCGCATCGTTTGCAGCACACGGATAATTTCTTCTTCGCTTGGTTGTGGCAACACCAGGTTCTCGTCGGAAAACCGGCGGCTCAGATCCAGCGCCTGAAAACCGTTTTGCGCCGGCCCGGCCTTTTCGACGGCCGTATGGCGGGCCTGTTGTTTGATAAACTCCGTCAGAATGCCTTTTCGGGCATGTACGCCCAGCTCGTTCAACATTTTGGGGCCGCTAATGCATCCTTCGCAAAAGAGCAGATCCACAAAATGGGCTTGGCAATGTCCCTCGGCGACTTCGTCCAGCACGCCCAGTACCCGCTCCTTGCCTTCCGTGGAAAGTACATTTGCGTTCAGCACGTCCCAACAGATTCCGGAGGTTCGCAGAATGCCGCTCGACAACGGAAAAGACCAGCCTACCACGGCCGGCGGACTGTCGAAGTCACTTTCTTCCATTGCACCTGGAACGATGTTCCGATCGCCGAAAAGCGCTTCCAATTCCTTGAACGTTAGTACGCTGTCCACAACGCCGGCCACAAACGGATCCCGAATTTCGTTCTTCTTGGCGATACATGGGCCGATGAACACAATCCGGAGGCGGTCGTTGGGATATTTGCTTCGGATGGCGCGCGCCACCGCAATCATCGGTGAAACGATGGGGGCGAGCATGTGGCTCACTTCGGGTAGATATTTTTCGACATACGAGACCACCGCGGGACAGGGCGAGGTAATCACGGTGTTTCCATGCTGGCAGGACGACTTGAACAACTTGCTGTATTCGCGGCTGACCAATTCCGCACCGAACGCCACGCTCCAGACTTCTGCAAAGCCCAGACGGCGCAACGCCGTTACAATCTTCCGGGGGGCGACATTATTGAAGGCGGCAGGGTACGACGGCGCAAGGCAGGCAATTACGCGGGAACCTTCGGTCAACATGCCCAGTACTTCCTGCGAACTGTCTTCGATGCGCTTCGCATTCTGGGCGCAGACCTTGACGCAGTTCCCGCACGCGATACAACGTTCCTCGATGACCCATGCCTGGCCCTTTTCCACTTTGATGGCTTTGGCAGGGCATTCACGAATACATGCGTAACAACGCTTGCACCGTTCCGGAATACACGACACGATGCCCATTACGCAGTCACTTTCACACATGTCAACACAATACGAATTCCTGCTTTCGGTTACTGAATCCGGCCTTCATCCCGATAGACGCACGCTTCGGCCTTTGCCCGCCCCAGCACGACATCTTCCGCGAGGGCCGTACACGTCGGGGATCCACACACACCGCAATCCCGGCCGGGCAGTTGTTTGGTCAATGCGTCAATTTCACTCAATTTTTCGATGGCTTTCCCGATATCGGGATCGAGGCGAAGTCCCGTTCGCGGTTCTAATGCGTCCACCCGGCGAACGGCTTCAACCTCTTTTTTTAGAAGCAACAGATGCGATTCGCGTTCCCACTCATAGCGGGGGCGGCTGATGGATGGATCTTCCGTCCACACGGGCGCCCCAAAACAGCCCTGGTAACACGCCGCCATTTCGATAACGGAAAAGTTGCTGGCTTGGCCGTTTTCGACCGCATCGAGTACTTTCATTACATGGCGCATGCCTCCGACTTCGACCACGTCCTGAAAGGGATGCGCGGCGACGTTTCGACGCGCTTCGCGTGCCGGGGCCACTATCCGTCGAAGCACCGCTTCACGCAATGCCGCCGGATGAACGATATCAATCTTGGTCATGGCGTTTTTTCGTTGCAGCACCGTGAGATGGGCCGGGCATACCGCGAGGAATACCGCATGGGGGGCCGTCAAATCCTCACGCGCCATTTCGATGGGGGTCAGAAACGGCGCCACGTTGGGCAACAGCGAGGGGAATCGCATTCGAATCAGATTGACCACGGCCGGGCACATCGGCGAGAGGACAGGCCGGATGGAGGCTTCCTCCCGTGCATAGCGCAACACCGCCGCACGCAATCCGTTTTCCCATTCATCAATCAACCGAATCTGGCGGAAACCTATGTCGGCCAGAATGCCGAGCACCTGCCCGGGACTGGTGGTGGCGCCGAATTGTTCGAGAAACGATCCGGGCAGGACCAGAACGGTTTTTTTCTGGGGTAGGGGGATTTCCCGCGAACCCTCGGCATACAGGGCATTGGATTCGCAGGCTTCCGCGCAGGCTGTACAGTCCACGCACAAGTGCGGAAGGATTTCCGGCCGCCCTTGGCGCACCCGCATCGCTCCGGTGGGGCAGGCATGCAGGCAACGCAAGCATTTCCGGCATAATTGTTCGCTGATCGCGACCGAATTGGCCGCCACCGAGTCGGATACTTCCGGTGAAAGGAAAATGCTGAACCGGAGCCTTGTGCCCTCGCCCACCTTCGATTGGAGCGAAAACCGGTCGCTGTTCTTCTTGATGTGGGCCAGCCCCATGCCGGCCCCGAAGCCCAATTCCCGGGCAGCCTGTGGTGCGGTCGAAAAGCCATCCCGCATGGCCAACTCTATATCCGGAATGCCTGGTCCCTCGTCCGACACGATTACATCGAGCAATTCCGCGCTCGCCGCCACATCTATGAAGCCACGGTACGCGTGGATCACGACATTCATTTCCGCTTCATAGGCGGCAATCATGGTCCTGCGCACGATATGCGGTTCGACACCGATTTTCTTGAGAAGTTCCTTGATGCTTTTGGACGCATTTCCGCCATTTTCATAATCCCCGCCCGTAATCGGATACGAGAAGGTCTTGACGGCTTTTTTTGTCCTCATGTGGCCAGCCCCAAGGCGGCGCGAAAACGCCGGCATGTTTCTTCCATGTCGAAAGGCGAAACGAGCAGGGCCGTGCGATGTTCCTGCGCCGTATCCAAGAGGGACTGGCCCGGCGCCGCATCGTTAACAAGGCACACCCCGGGGACATCCATCAACTCAATCAGCCGGACCACTGAAACGGTAAGCAAGGGCGTGATCAATATCGTGGTGTCCGAAACCCGGCCCAGCAAATCGCTCATCCGATCGCTGGCATGGACATCATTTATCTCGGTGCTTCGCGCCCGGCCGCGCACGAGAACCCGGGCGCCTGTTTTCTTCGCCAAAGCATCAATCGTCAAACCCATGTCCCGAAACTCCGATAGCCGGTAAAACTTTCCCGCCTGCCCTTGTCTATCTAGAGCGGCACGGCGATCCCACGGGCCCAGTGTACCGAACTCGCGGGACGCTCCGCACCTTTGCGCTGCTTCATAAAAGACGCCGCACCCGCCACTCAACTGAATAAGCACGTTTGAGGATCATGTTTCGACGGATCGTGGAGCAGACTGTCCAGCCGGCTTACCGCCGCCATGGCGATTGTCTCGTCAATGGACTGGCTGGACAGTCTGTCCTGCGTACCCTGATCACACGATCCAAAGACTTCCCATAAACATGCTTAGACTCCGCCGGTTGATCCAATGTACTTCCCGCGCGGGGTATAGTGCGTATGCAGCAGTTTGTGGCTCAGATGGCCGCAGGGGCCATCCTTGAGGAAGTTTCCATACAGTTCCAGCACGGCCGGATTTTCATGCGACTTGCGCACTTCGGACCGGGTGTCCTCGCTGTAAATGGCCTTGGCGCGGGCCTTGCGAATGGACGGGCTGGTCGGAATCGGCTGGCCGCCGCCTCCCAGACATCCGCCGGGACATGCCATGAACTCGATGAAATGGCACTCGCTGAATTTGCCGCCGGCCTTGATGTCTTCGAGCACTTTCTTCGCGTTCGCGGTGCCGTGGCAGACACCGACCTTCAGCGTGGCCCCTTCGAGCCATTTCCAGTCCGGGACCAGGTGCGCCAGAATGGCCGGAACCGGCCCGACTTTGGTAATCGGCAGTTCGGCATACTTGACGCCTTCAAAACCGCGCACCGGAATCACATCCGCATGATCAAACAGATTTTCGACCTTGATACCGCACACCAGTTCGACGACAGTGCGTATGGCCGCTTCCATCACACCACCCGTCGCGCCAAAAATGACGCCCGATCCCGTTTCCTTGCCGAACGGATCGTCAAAATCCGACTTGGGCATCTTCGGCAGATCGATACCCGTTTCGCTGATCATCTTGGCCAGTTCGCGCGTGGTCAGGCCGTAGTCCACGTCCTTGTAGCCGCTGTCGCACATTTCCGGACGGTTGCACTCGAATTTCTTGGCCGAACACGGCATCAAGGCCACCGTGACGATGTTTTCCGGATTCAGATTGTTGATTTGGGCGTAATACGTCTTGATGATCGCCCCGAACATCTGCTGCGGGCTCTTCGCGGACGAAACGTGGGGGAGCATCTCTGGGTAGAAATGCTCGATATACTTGATCCATCCGGGCGAACAACTCGTGAACTGAGGAAGCGCCACTGCTTCTTTCTGTACGAGCGCCTTGTACAGCCGCAGGATCAATTCCGTCCCTTCTTCGATGATGGTCAGGTCCGCCGTGAAATTCGTATCGAACACCTTGTCGAATCCGCAACGGCGAAGCGCCGTATTCATTTCGAGCGTCAAGGGAGTGCCCGGTTCCAGCCCGAAACATTCCGCGATGCCCGCGCGCGGACTCGGCGCGGTCTGAATGACGACGTGTTTGGTTGGATCATCTATCGCCGCCCAGACTTCGTCCGTCGGGTCATTCGCGCGCAGGGCGCCCGTCGGACAGCGGTTGATGCACTGGCCGCAATTGATGCAAATGACTTCGCCAAGCGGACGGTCCATGAAAGTCGAGATCTTCGTTTCCGCACTGCGGCCCGTGGCTTCGAGCACGCCGACTTCCTGCAAGTCAATGCAGGTGCGTACGCATCGCCGGCACAAAACGCACTTGTTCATGTCGCGGATGACGCTGTGGCTCGACTGATCGGTCGAGTACCGCGGCTCCTTCGGATGGCCGAACCGGAAAAAGTCCACGCCGTATTCCTTGGCCAGTGACTGCAATTCACAATTGTTGTTGCGCACGCAGGCGTAACAGTCACCGTAGTGGGTGGAAAGCAACAAATCAATAATATGGCGTCGTGCCTGGCGCACGGCGCGGGTGTGTGTGTTCACCTTGATGGGTGACGTGATGGGATAGGCGCACGACGCTTGCAAGGTGCGCTGGCCTTCCACTTCCACGACGCAGACCCGGCATACCCCCGCCACGCACAAATCTTCGTGGTGGCAAAGTGTGGGTATGTGAATCCCCAGTTGCCGGGCGGCTTCGAGAATGCTCGTGCCCATCGGCACTTTCAATTCCCGTCCGTCAATCGTGACGGATACGAGTCCGCCGATCGTCTGGCTGTCGGACGGGGTATCAATGGCAAGCGCACGCTGGCTGGCCGGCGCGCGCGAAGCGCTCTTGGTGGATGCTGCTTTCTGTGTCATGACTGGCTCCTTTCCCCATGACCGTTATGGCCGTTCGAGCGCACCGCCCGGCCAATGATTTCATTCTTGAAGTGAGTGACAATGGACAGGAAGGCGTTCGGGCTCGATTGGCCAAGACCACATTTGGAAGCCAACTGCATCGTCTCGCCGAGGGCGCACAACTCCTTGAGATACTTCATCGAACAGCGGCCCTTTTCGAGCAACGCCACGCCTTCGAGCAACTTCGCGTTGCCTTCGCGGCACGGCGTACACTGGCCGCAGGATTCTTCCACGAAAAATTCGAGAAAGTTCTTCGCAACTTCGAGCATGTCGCGGTCCTGCGAAAAGACAATAATTGATCCGCCCGTAGGGACGTCCTCGAATGCCAAGGCGCGGCTAAACTCGACCGCGGGAATGCAACGTCCCGACGCGCCGCCGACCTGGACCGCTTTCGCGCCTTCGCCGCCTACCTCGGCCAGCAATTGCGCCACGGTAATGCCCAGCGGAAATTCGTACACGCCCGGCCGCGCACAGTCGCCGGACACGCTGAAAATCTTCAATCCGGCGGATTTCTCCGTACCGATGCTCTTGAACCACGCCGCGCCCTTGGCCATGATGCACGCCACCCACGCCAGCGTTTCCACATTGTTGACGATTGTCGGCAGGCCCATGTACCCCGTATCCACCGGGAACGGTGGACGGTTGCGGGGTTCGCCGCGCTGGCCTTCGAGCGACTCGATCAGCGCCGTTTCCTCGCCGCACACGTACGCGCCACAGCCGAGGCGCACCTCGATATCGAGGTCGAAACCGTCTTTGCCGAGAATCGAAGCGCCCAGCAACCCTTGTTCTCTGCGCTTTGAGAGTGCTTGCGTGATGCTGTCGAGCAGGTAGGCGTATTCGCCGCGCAGGTAGATAATCCCGCGGCTCGCGCCAATCGCGTAGGCCGCAATGGTCATGCCTTCCAGTACCAAGTCAATATAGTCGGACAGGATAACCCGATCTTTGAACGTGCCCGGTTCGCCCTCGTCCGCGTTGCAGACGACATATTTTTGGTCGCTCACGGCCGCCGCTGCAAGGTTCCATTTCACGCTGGTCGGAAATCCCGCGCCGCCGCGTCCCTTGAGACCGGATGCGCCCACTTCGCCGATTACGTTCGCACGGCTCATGCCCACCGCCTTTTTGAGTCCCGCTCCGGACTCGACGGTTCCGAATGTGAGTGTATTCGTCTTGGTCGTCATGCGTGGACCTCCTCTGGCGTCACCGCATATACGCTGAACGTCTTGCGGCATGTTTCGACGATGTCGTGCACCATTTCCGGCGTGACCCGCGTGTAAACGCGGTCGTTGACCAGCAGCGCGGGGCCCTGATCGCACATCCCCAGGCAATTGGCCCATTCAAGCGTGAACTTGCCGTCGGGCGTCGTTTCGCCGAACGTGATGCCCAGGTCGTTTTCCAACTGGCGCGCCACCCGGTCCTTGCCGGCCATGTCGCAGGAAATCGTCCGGCACAGGCGAATCACAAACTTGCTATGATAGGTCTTATGCAGGAAACTATAGAAGGATACTACCCCGTAGACTTCGACGGGATGGATGTCGAGCTCGTTCGCGATAATCTGCATCGCGTAATCCGAAATCCGATTGTATTTCTTGAGGACTTCTTGAAGAACCGGCAGGAGCCCGCTCCGATCCCCGCCGTTCTGCGCGGCCCATGTCCGCACGTCCTGCGCGAGACGTTCGTATTCGGGATTGAACATGGCTTCAGCCCTCCGACCGGGCCAGCAGCGCCCGGACTTTTTCGCGCAAGGTCGCCGGCAATACCGGCTTTTCCTGAAAATCGTCCACCGGCACCACATCGTCGTCCTTGCCGAAGGTCAGGCCCGTCGCCTTGCCGACACTCGTCAGCATCAAAATCGGCTTCGCGAAACCCTGGCGACGAAGTTCCTGCGCCATCGCTATGCCGTCATCCTGAAATTCCATCATCACGTCCAGGATGATCAGATCCGGGGACACGGCCGCAACCTGCGCCATGCCGTCCGGACGGTTGTTGGCCTCGAAGACCTCGTGGCCGTCTTTTTCCAGGACGAAACGGACGCTTTCCACTACATCCGTGTCGTCATCCACCACCAGAATTTTGCTCATGTTCACGTCTCCTCCATTGTGCATTCCCTGGTTTCAAATCAGTGGTTCCTTCGCTTTTCTTCATCATTTATTCAACTAAAATATCTTTATGATGTGAAAAAAATCACAATCCACAATCAAATATTAGCAGATAACTTTTCGATTTGCAATATATTTTTGAGGAAAACAAATGTAAATAGTACATAATATGATTATTCTGAACAGGAAATTATAATATTTTGAGCACTCAATGGAAGTAAAGGATTTATCGAGTGCGAATATTGCAGAGGTTTTTTGCCTTGATTACGATTATGCGATCGGGACGATCATGGTTACCATAGGTCGTAGGACATACCGGCGCAAGCGGGTTCCAATGGGAGTCAATCTGATTCTGGTCTGCGAATTATGTTATACAGATGAGGCGAAATCTGAACCGTAAACGTTGCACGCAATGGGCAAAGAGATGATCTGAGGCGGCCCAGCCGCATTGTTTCGGTCAAAGGCATAATTTTTTTGCCAGCAACTTCTACTCCTCGCGTGCAGAAGTTGCCAACAAAGCAACTCATCAGGAGACACCGGATGTTGACGGCCATGGTGATTAGTCCGCACGCAGATGATGCGGCGGCGTTCTGCGGAGCCACGCTGGCGAAGTTTGCCGATGAAGGCTGGAATATCGTTCTAGTACGTGTTACCGACGACCGGAAAGATTCGGTTGGGCTGACTATCGAAGAGACCATCGCACAAAACACAAAGGAACTTCATGACGCCGCGGCTATCTTGGGTGTGCGAGAAATCGTGGAACTGGGATTCGAAACGGACACACTGGCCGATGTCCCTCTCGGAAAATTGCGCGAGCGTTTCGTCTACCTGTTCCGCAAGCACAAACCATACACCGTGTTCAGTTTCGATCCATTCGGGTTGTATGAAAACAACCAGGATCATGTGCGTGTGGCGCAGGCGGTGGATGAGGCGTTCTGGGTGTCCTGCTTCGACAAGCACTATCCCGAGCATTTCGACGAAGGACTTGAGCCCTTTTCGGTATGCGAGCGCTGGTATTTTGCCCGGCAATTGCCCAAGGTGACACGTTATGAAGAAGTGGCCAAGACCATCGAGCGGAAGATTGACGCGGTCTGTGCCCACCGGGAGATGATGCGAAACACCATCCACCAGTTCCAACTGCAATTGAAAACCTGGGGCAAGAAAGTGCAATGGCTGGAGGAATCAAAAGAAGGCGACCTGAAACCGCTGATTGGGTTGTTTCTGCAGGAACAGGCGAAGGAACAGGCGCAGGAAGCCGGATGGGACACCGAAGTTCACCGCGCGGAAGCGTTCCGCGTGGAACGTTTTGGCAGTCTGGAGCCTTTGTTCCAAATGATGGCGGAACCCTTGGAGAATGCAGATCCCATGCCGGTCCGCGGGGAATTTGAACAGCCGTAACCAAATTCCAGCGATTTTTTGCGCATGCGGATCACGCGGGCGTGTCCTGTGTCATGCGTTCAAAGACGCGGTGAAACAGTTCGGTCGCATAGGCTTCCTGATTGGGCCCGAACCAGTTCATCTGGCCGATCTCATAGTTCTGGTTGTAATGAAGGCCATCGCCGATTTCGTGGTAGTACTTGTCCGGCGAAAGATAGCCGAGATACGTACCGGAAAAACTCGTCACCCACAAGTCCGAGCCGCGTTCACGCGCCCATTGCTGCCAGACGACGCTGGTTTCGCCGCTGAAATCGTAGGGCATGCCCATGAGAAACATCGAGCCTATACGCGCGGCTTGGAGCCTGCCCGTAGTCGGCACGCCCAGCAGTTTGAATGCGAATGGAGACAGACGCCACTTCGGCGAAAACATGCGGACCTGCGCCGGGGGAGGTGTATAGAAACACTCGACCGACGCAACGTCTACGCGGTCCTCGAACCGAAGGTCTTTCGCGGCGGCAATCAGGCGGCCGGCCATGGCCGCGCCCATGGCTTCAACACGGGCACGCTGATCCCGGAGGAGTTCGTCCATCGTTTTTTTACCCTGTTTGACCATTTCGCTTTCGACGTCGTTCTCGAAAACCTTCTCCAATTCCGGCGTCCAAGGTTTCGGCAGGGGCGGCCCCGGCGGGTTCGGGCACATCGATCCAACCGCACCGCCCATGAACAAGAGCGCACTGCCTGTTTTCTCCTTGACGGCCCGTTGAAAGGCGCCGGCCCAATCGTTGTTCAACTGTAACATTTCTTCGCCAAACGCCGTGCCGTGAGCGGAGTATCGCGCAAGGTACAGGCGCCGCCCGCCTTCGATCTTCTCCGCGACGGCGACGTTCAACGTGGAGTCCGACGGGCCTTTGCGCGTCCGGTTGCGGATGTACTCCGGAACATCCACCGAACCGTGGGCAAATCGCGCCGGCTCCATCGTCTTTACTGCTTCCTCGATAGCCTCGGCGAAGCGGTTCGCCAAAAACGCGAGGTATTCAGGATGGTAATCGCCATAGGATTCCTCGGCCAGCCGCCCCGGCGCAAGCCCGCCCGGACCGCAGTGCGTATGGCTGCTGGTGTACATGATGTTCCGGTTGTGCAAACCGGCGGTCTTCGAAACACGGGCCTCAACCATCGCCAGCAGATTAGGTAAGGTCTGTAGCATGTCCGATCCCAGCAACACCACCGTGTCCCGGCCGTCATTCAACGCCAACGCCCGAACATACAGCGGCTCCAGCACCCCCGTCGAAAGTTTGTTGTTGGGACGCGTCCCGTAGCCCGCCATGGGATGGCCGATGGGCGGCGTGATTTCCCGTTCCGCCCAGCCAGCCAGCAACGGCCCCGCCGTAGTTTCCAGATGCGTCTCTTTCACCGCGGCATCAATGGCCGCCAGAGCCTTTTTGAAATACCCGGACTGTTGATAATGGGAATCCGCATACAAGGGCCACGGTCCCACCATCAGAACAACGCACGCCGCGGCTATCAACACCAATACCACCAAGCCCAGCACAATCTTCTTCAATAACCGCATCGTGCATATCCTGTTTATTTGGCGCTTCCGCCCGACGAGTCCAGAGTGGCATGCAACCGTTCTATCATCTCGATGCTGGCGCGGTAGATGGTGGGGGTTACCTCTGGATTGCCCGTGTAGATCTCGCCATACGGCGCGTGTTTGTGTCCGTACGTATACGGCTTCTTCCGATCCCATTGGGACTTCGGCACGAGATAGCCGACCTCGTCGTTGCAAAGGTTGAAGTTCATCTTGATCGTGCCGCGCATGGCCTCAAACAGCGGTGGGGATTCGAGCGGCGCCATTTTGAAATCAGCTCCTTCGGGATTCTCGACGCCGCCGAAAACGATCTCGGGATATATCTCACCCGGCGTGGTGATGATCTCGATCTCGCCGACGCGAATCGCATTGACTTCGCTCTTGGCCTTTCCGCCATACAGACCGGGATGCACGGCGCCCAAATAGAGCGCCGCCTTGAAGGGCCAGCCCATGGGCGCATAGAGGGTCTTTGCGCTAACGGCCACGCGCTGGTCTTGCATGCGTTTGGCGTCCGCGCCGCGAAGGGCGGCGGCCCCAAGAATGGCCAGATTCTCGCCTTGTGCTTGGGCTTTTTCACCGCTGTCCTTCTTGAACTTGTTTCCATGCCGGTCGGTGATTTCGAGGCCGAGTTGCGTCATCAGGCCGCCGATGGGCCCGGTGAAATACACGCACTTGCCGCCAAACCCGGTGAATCCGCCCGGTCCTTCCAGGCCCTTTTCCATGGCCTCCCGGAAGAAGTGGACGAAATCCGAACTGACATACGGGTTGCTTCCCCCCATGGCTTCGGGGTGCATGCCCCACGACGCGAGGATGCCGATGGCGTTCTCCGTGCCTTTTTCCTTGAACAGCGCCAGCGGAAGTTGAAGATCCAGCACTTGAGGATCGCGGGAATCGCGCGTGAAGTTTTCTTTCGGAACGGCAGCCGTAACAATCGTTGTGTCCGCTGGTTTCAGGTGCGCGACGGCTTCCAGCACGGCATCGCGCGCGCTTTCCCCGATTCGTTGCACATAGGCCTCATCGAACCGTGAACCCCACAAGAACCAGTAACTCCAGATGCCCATGGTGTCCGGTGCTTCGTGCGAGTGCGTCGCCGCGAGCGCGACATGGTCAATTCCAGGATTGGCGTCCTGGATCATTTTACGGATGGTGATGTATCGGTCAAGCGTCATGCCGATGCTGTCAATGCTGACCAGGGCAATCGTAACGCCGTTGTTCCGAAAAGCCATGGCGCGCGCCCACAGGGGCGAATGGATTCCCTTGGCCGCGCGGTCAATCCCAAATCCCGCAATCCATACGAGGTCAAAATCGCCGTTGCCATTGCGGTCCTCGTAGGTGTCCTTTTTCGGATTGAACTTGTTGTTGTTATCCACGTCCACCCATGTGTCCTTCTGATCCAAATCGGGGGTAATGTCGCGCACGGCCACACCCACCTCGAGATCGCCGGCCGCCGCCCATTGCCCAGGCGCCGGTTTGACAAAATCTATCTCATAGTCGCGATGCGGCCCTAGCATCTTGTAACGGATGTAGCCGAAGCCGGCCAGGAACAGCAAGAGGAAGATACCCAAGATGCCGGTCAGTATTCTGTGGCGACGCATGAGACCAAACATGGCCCGTACCTTTCTGTAAATGCGGGGAAGCATCCCAGTCCAACGTGGGCTCTGCCCACAACCCAGTCTCTTTTCGTGCTCGTGCTCGTGTTCGTTATCGTCATCGTAATCGAGGCAAGAACTCCGCGGTATTCGTACTCGACAAATCATTGTACTTCAATTGGTTGTGTAAGTTGCCCAAAAACTTCTTGTAGTTGTTGATAGAAGCCAAACTGTAAGGTACTACGCCTCGTCTGGGACTTAGCCCAGAAGAGGGGACGCCTTCGACGTAGCCGAAATGCACTCGACATCAACATGTTACAAACATCGACAATTTGTTGTCGATGTGCGAGCGATAAGGGCCTAAAAGACTGGCGCTTATGAATGATCCCCATTATGGACTGGCTTACAGGTTGGCGTCAATTTGTAACGACTCTTGAAGAAAACCGTTTGGTTTCCGGGATGCCTATTTCCGGCCATTACGGATGCGGCGAAGAGGCCGGCTATAATGGCGGCCGCAAAGAAAAAAAAGCGTTTTTAAAAACAGTGGATGTCCCCATGAACTCGTCGGCGGCGGTTATCGTTTTTGGCGGCGGAAGACACAGCCGCGGATTTATCGGCAATGTTTTGTATCGTGCGTTTTTACGAAGCGGTTCCCGAAAGACGATTGGGTTTTCGTCACGGGACGCCGACCTTTGCAACCGCAAACAGGCGGAATCGCTCTTGCCGCACATTCCACCGCATGCGGCGTGGGTTGTGACTTCGGCGAGAAATCCCGACGATCCTCGTCCTGCTTCGGATGCGCTGCGTGTCAATATGGCCATCGCGGAGCATCTCGCGCATATTGCCGGAATGCGCCCCCCGGGTTATCTGGTGTATTTAAGCAGCAGTGACGTTTATGGGCGGTCGAACCTCCACTTGCCGTTGGATGAACGCAGCCCGCTTCGTCCTGAAAGTCCCTATGCCGCCGGTAAATTGGCCGCGGAAGGCATTCTCCAAGCCTGCGGCGAAAAACTGGGGATTCCGTTGACGATTTTGCGTCTGCCCGGCGTGTACGGCCCGGGCGATACGCACCATGGGCCGGTGCGCGCGTTTCTCGATGCCGCCATGCGCAGCGAACCAGCCATTGTGTATGGCGATGGCCGCCAGCGAAGGGATTTGCTCTATGTGGGCGACATCCCGCGGCTTGTAATGGAAATTCTCGAAAAACGCGTGCCGGGTGTCTTCAATGCGGTGACCGGCTCAACGGCCAGTCTCAATGAAATCATCGCCATCATCGAACGCCTGATGGGCCAGCGGCTCGACGTCCGGTACAATCCCGGAATGCCGCAGTACGACATCGCGTTTGCCCCATCCGGTCTTTTGCGCTGCTTGCCTGGTTTTACATTCACGGATCTCGAAACCGGCATTGCGGAAACGTACGCCCGGCTGAACGAGGTTCCGCAAGGAAAGCCGGACTGAAAAATTCGCGCGGCCCGTTCGATGGATTGCGAGGTTTCGGCGCTAATCGCCGAATTCAATGGAAAACAATTCCGCCTTTTCCATTTCGAATCGAAGAACAACCGGTTGTCCCGGTTCCACACCCAACGTGTCCGCTTCGTTCCAACGCACCCGCGTGCGCGGCTGATCGCCGACTAGAGGGACGCACTCGTCCATGCCGCGTCCCGGCAATGCGTTCGAACCCGGTGCGGTTTGCGCCGCCACACGGACATGGCCGGCACGTCGGGTACGGGCATTGAGATAAAGACGCGGTCCCTTGGCAATAAGGGCGGCCGTCGAAAATTCACCCCGATCTTCCGCCTCGACGGCCAAGATCCGCCCATGAGGCCAAATAGCATAGGCCCAATCCACTTTCATCAGGCCCCGCGGGTATTTGTGCGGCACATTATATCCCGCGTAGAGCAGGGCAAAACTGCCGTCGCCGAATTCCATCAACGGCGGATTGACAAAGATGCAGCCGCCGTTCCATTGGCCGAACGGCGCGGTTTCCATCAGCGGCCCGCCCGGAACCCAGTTCCACACTTTTCCGTCGAGGCTTGAGGCGATGCGGATATTCGTCGTGTCGTCACTCACGTCGTATACCGCCGGGAACATCAGCAAACAATCGGGCGCCTTCGGAATCCACGTGAAACAGTTCGTGTAAAGTCCGGCCGTCGGCGGGAGGTCCGGTCCCGCTTCAAGAATCGTTTCCGGCAGCGGCAAATTGCGGAAGTCACTTCCCTCGATGCGTCCAATGCAGCGCCGTGCGTGATTCAGCCACGAATCCCAGCGCGCCGAGGTATTGCTTGCGGCGCGCGGAAACGTATTCCATGTTCGGACAAAGATCACATACTTCTTGCTGCGCGGGTCGAACCAGCCGACATTCAACGTATCGGTGTGATCCACAACGAGCGGATCGGGCAATTCTTCCCAGGTGAAACCATCTTTCGACACCATGCCCTTCAGACAACAATACATGGTTTTATCGTCTATCCGGCGTTGGGCGATGGATCTCCAGCCGTCGGGACGCCGCGCGCGGTATCGTTCGAATTCCTCCTCTGTAATCATTGCCTCGTAGACACACTTGTACCGTTCCGTTTCCGAACTCGGATCGATAAAGACATTGCGAATGGGCAGTTTGGGCAGAAGATTGTTTTCTTTGCTGCCTTGAAACTCGACCAAGCCGATGGAAGGACGGTTCCAATGAAAACCATCCTTGGACTCGAAATAACAGGGAGCGCCGCAACTTCCCCAAGCCTTGTATACCCCGTTGTCCTCGGCCACGCAATCGAACGTGATGGGCTGGGATTCCCACGGTTTTTCCAGCGGAATATCAAGCCTGCGAATTTCAGACGGTTTGAATGCGCGGATACGGACGCCCCTTGGGCTGTTCGCGCCAGCCGCCCACCGGCACTCATCCGGTTCGCATTTGAAATCCCGCGTGGCATACGCCGGTTTGCCTTCGCGGTCCAGCCACGCAAACGACCCCGCGCGAACGAAATGCCAATTCGTAAACACGAGCCGCGTTCCCTGCATCTCATACGGCTCACCGAAGGGCTCGGTGTTGGCCGTTCCCATGAATTGAATCGTTACAAGAAACATTGCGGCAATCATAGAACCTCCCGTGCAATCACGTTTCCATTATACAGCGTTGCCTTTGTCCGTGAAACGGTTTGCGTGATATTCTTTCCGAGGAAGATGGCGTTCATTTAGAACGAGGACCATTTGCGTGAAAGAAAAGGCCAAATGGGTGTTGGCGGCAAAGTGAAAGTGTCCGGATCGGATCCTTTCGAAAAGTTACTCGACAAGATTCCAAGCGGTGCGCGCCTGTCCGAAGGGACAGCGGCGCCGCTTGAAAGCGACCCTGCGGTTCCATTCCGCATCGCTCGAACCCGAAAGGGTGGATGGCCTGTTTTCGTGGAAAGGCGTGCGGCCGGAAAGACCGTCACCATCGTCCGCAACCTTTCCGGCGACACCGGGGCTTTGCTCGCGGTACTCAAGAAACGTTGCGCGGCCGGCGGCAGGGCATTCACGGACAGCGTGGAGATTCAGGGGGATCATCGCGCGAAAGTCGAGGCCATTCTGCGCGAATACGGAAAGGAGGCGCCGTGAAGGTCGTCGCCATTATTGGAACATATCGCAAGGGCGGCGTTGTGGACATGGCCGTTGATGAGATTCTTGCATCCGCCCAAACGCAAGGGGCCGATACGGAGAAGATTTATCTGATTGACAGGCGCGTCGAGTTCTGTACGAACTGCCGGACCTGTACGCAGCAACCCGGAGAAAAACGCGGCGAATGTGCCGTGCATGACGAAATGGGGGCGATTCTCGACACGATCGAAGCAGCGGACGCTCTCGTTATCGGTTCGCCGATGAATTTCTGGACGGTTACGGCGGTAACGAAACGATTTATCGAGCGGCTTGTGTGTTATGCCTATTGGCCGTGGGGAATGCCCGCGCCCAAACCGCGCACGACGCGAACGGAAAAGCCGGCCGTCATTGTCGCATCGTCCGCCGCTCCCGCCATTATGGCGCGGACCTTGACGAAAATGATCAAATTGTTGAAGAGCGTGGCGAAACTGTTGGGTGCGAAAACCATCGGGGTTCTTTTCGTTGGATTTGCCGCGGGCGAACAGCATCCCGTCTTGAAAGATCGCGTCAAAAAGAAAGCCCGCGCGCTGGGCATGCGGCTTGTCGCTGCCAGCGCGAATCAACAAAATGCCGGGAGGGTTTGAAAATGGCTCGGAATCTAAACCGCCGCCGGTTTCTCAAGAAATCGCTGGCGGCTTCGGCAGGCACGGCGCTGGCCTTTGGCTTCGAAGAAAAGGCGCTTGCGGCGCATGCCGGCGAGAAATCCGCGCCGGCCTCCGCGCCCGCGAATCCACAGACGATGCCGATGGGCAGAATCAAGGATGTGTTCGTCAGCCGGTTGATTTGCGGTGGCAATCTTATCAGCGGTATAGCGCACAGCCGTGATTTGATTTATGTGTCGTCGCTGTTGAAACACTATTTCACGGACGAGAAAGTGTTCGAGACATTCAGATTATGCGAAGCGCAGGGCATCAACACCGCCATTGTGCGCACCGATCCCAACACACAGCGAATTTGGCAGGCCTACTGGGGCAAGGAAGGCGGAAAACTTCAATGGATTGCGCAAGTGAAGCCGACGCTGTCCGATCCGTTATGGGATACCCGCATCGCATTGGACCTCGGTGCAACGGGCGTCCAGATTCAGGGTGAAACCGGCGATGCCCTGGCGAGACAGAACCGGATGGACGTCATTGCCAAGGTGGTCGAATTCATCCAGGCGAACGGGGCGATCGCCGGCGTGGGTGCGCACGATATCAAGGTCGTCGTGGCCTGCGAAAAAGCCGGCATTCCGAACGATTTCTATATGAAAACGTTCAACAGCAAGCAATATTGGTCGGCCGGGCCGAAGGAACGCCACGACAGCGTGTTCGAGGAAACGCCTGAAGAGACGATCGAAGTCATGAAAAATGTCACAAAACCGTGGATTGCATTCAAGGTGCTGGGTGCCGGGGCCATCCAGCCGGAGGAGGGTTTTTCCTATGCGCTGAAAAACGGCGCGGATTTCTTGTGCGTGGGCATGTTCGACTTTCAAGTGGCTACCGATGCGGCCATTGCGCGTAAATGTCTGGCGGAATACCAGAACAGGGAGCGGCCATGGCGGGCATGACGTATGGTTCCCTGCTCGACGGCGATTCGCGCTACATGGGTTACGCGCTGCGCGAGGCGGAACGCGCGCTCGAATGCGGCGAGGTGCCGGTTGGCTGTGTGATTGTCCATGACGGCCAGATCGTCGGCAAAGCCCATAATCAGCGGGAAACCCTTCAGGATCCGACGGCCCACGCCGAAATTCTAGCCATCACGCAGGCCGCCGCGCATTTCCGCAGTTGGCGTCTCGAGGGTGCGAAACTCTATGTGACGCTCGAACCGTGCCCGATGTGCGCCGGCGCCATCATTCTGGCGCGTATTGCCGAGGTCCATTTCGGGGCTTTTGATCCGAAGGCCGGCGTATGCGGTTCCCTGATGAACCTGCTCGAAGACCCGCGTTTCAATCATCGTCCCCGTGTTTGTCCCGGTCTTCTGGCCGGTGAATGCGGCGACATCCTAACCCGTTTTTTCCGGCGGATTCGGGAAGGGGCGGGAATTCCCAAGCCACGTGCGTCATGCGACGATATCTGATTGGGACGATTTCCTCCCCAAGGGTTACCGGCGATATCGGAATCGAGGACCTATGCGTGTTGGACTGATCACATTGGGATGCGATAAAAACACGGTGGACAACGAATATCTGGCGGGACTGCTCGAATCGGGCGGCTGCGAAGCGATCGCGGTTGACGATTTCTCCGGCGAAATTTCCCTTGATGCGATCGTCGTCGCCACATGCGGGTTTATCGGCGACGCGAAGGAACAATCGGTGCAGGCCATCGTATCCCTTGCCGAGATGAAGCGCCTGACCGGGAATCCCCGCCGTCTGTATGTGGCCGGCTGCCTGGCCCAGCGTTACGCAGCCGAACTACGCAGGGAGATTCCGGAAATTGACGGCATCGTCGGCGTGGGGCAGTTTGCCGAAATGGCCGCCATGATACAATCGGAAGAAGCGCCGGCCTGTCTTGTGCGCGAAACGCCGCGGGTCGAAATCAACGGATCGCTGTCCCGCAAACGGCTCGATACAAAGCCGTATGCCTATCTCAAGATTGCCGACGGATGCAATCATCGCTGTGCGTTTTGCGCTATTCCGGCAATGAAAGGGCCATACCGTTCCGTGCCGCCGGAGGCGCTGATCGAGGAAGCGAGGGCGTTGCTGGCACAGGGCGTTCGCGAACTCAACCTTATCGCGCAGGATATAACCGCCTACGGCCTTGACCGCGGCGATTGCCGGCTTCCGGAATTGATCCGCCGGCTGGCCCTTCTGGAAGGCGATTTCTGGATTCGGTGCCTGTACGCCTATCCGGGCGGCATTACGAATGAGTTGATTGAAACCATGGCCTCTATTCCCAAGGTCGTTCATTACCTCGATATGCCCGTGCAACACCTCGATCCGGGCGTCTTGCGCCGGATGAACCGGCCCGCGTGGGATCTCGATATCGGCGGCCTGCTTGGACGATTGCGCGCGGCCATGCCGGATATCTCGCTGCGCACCACCGTTCTTGTGGGATTTCCGGGGGAAACGGCCTCCGCCCACCGCCGCTTGCTGGAAAATCTCCGCCAGCATTCCTTCCACTGGGCCGGCGTGTTTTCCTACTCGCGCGAGGAAGGCACGGCGGCCGACGCCATGCCTCGTCATCCCGCAAAACGAACCCGTGAAAAAAGGCGGCAAGACGTTCTGGACCTTCAATCCGCGATTTCGGCTCAATATAACGAGACCCGCATCGGCACGCACACGCGCGTTCTGCTGGAATCCTTCGATGCCACTCAGGGCCTTTGGATGGCGCGCAGTCCCAGCGAGGCGCCAGAGGTTGACGGTTGTGTGTTTGTGGCGCCTGCCGGCGCTATGGCGTCCGGCCGTTTTATCGAGGTCGAAATTCGGCAGGCGTCCGGTTTCGATGTGTTTGCCGAAGCGGTTCAGGAACCGTAGGGATTGCCGCCGCCCAATTCCGCCGGCGCCGGTTCGGGCCCGGCCTCTTCCGTGTTGCCGGTGAGAATCGCCTTGTTGCCGGTATGGCGGCTTTCGTTGGCGCTGGTGACGCGAATGGCCGCGCGATCCTTGAACACGCACACATGCTCGCAAATGCAGCATCCCGTGCAAAGATCCGGGTCCACATGGGGTTGTTTCAGCGTAATTATTGAGCCGTCGCGCTGCCGGACTTCCGCGGGCAGGAAGTAGATCGCCTTCTTGGGGAGCGGGCAATGCTCCTCGCAGACCAGGCACTCCCGGTTGAAGGCATAAGGCAAACAGCGGGTCGTATCGAATACGGCAAGCCCCATTCGGACTTTTTTCTTTTCCTCCAGCGCGAGTTCCTGTATGGCGCCGGTCGGGCAGACTTGCCCGCAGAGGTTGCAATTATATTCGCAATAGCCGGCGCGTGGGACCATCATGGGCGTCCAAATTCCTTCAAGTCCGGCTTCGAGACCGGTGGGATGGAGTCCGTTGGTAGGGCATGCTTTCATGCAAAGCCCGCACTTGAGGCAGCGTTGTAGAAAGGCGCGCTCGTTGCGTGCGCCCGGCGGTCGGATCAATTCGGGGTTATATGAAATGCCTTGGGCCTGGGGCGACAGGCGAAACATGACGAGTCCCCCGACTCCGCCCGCACCCGCCGACAACAGGGCGCGGCGGGACAAATCCAGCTTCGCCTTGGATGGCGCCGGCCACGGCGGCGACCCTGTAAAACCCAACGCGCCCCGATTGCACGCCGCGACGCAATTCCAGCAGCCGAAACACTCCGCGGCACGCCAGGCGCCCGGCTTTTCGGGGCTGGCGGCCGCGGGACATTGCTGGGCGCACAAACCGCATTCGGTGCAATTGCCGTGGCTTTTCAGCCGCAGAATCGGCCGCTGGGCGCACAGGCCCAGCAGACCGCCGAGCGGACATACATACCGGCACCAGAACCGGGAACGGTACAGATTCAGCAGAACAATTGCGACGAACAACAGGAAGATGAGATCCGTGCCCCGATACGTTTGCCGCTTGGCCTTGAACACATGGTCGCGCATGAAGCCATAGACCGGTTCGGTTGCCGAGGTCAGATGCAACGGCCCCAGGTGCGGATCGGACTGGTACACCGCCGTAGAGGCGTCCTCGATGGCATATTGCGCGCCGGGATAGAGAACCGTCGCCGTCGCACGAAACAGCAGCGGCATCGGATCGAAGACGCCGGCCCAGTGGCCGCCGAACAGCGCCATGGCCAGCAATCCCGCCAGCAGGTAATACTTGGCGCGCTGCCATGGAGACCACGCATCGCGCGGCGGGCGCTTGTTCCAACGCATTTTCGCGCGGAACCACGTCGCCGCGTTGTGTACCACCCCCAGCGGGCATATCCAGCCGCAGAAAACCCGCCCCATTAGAATGGTCACGACAACCGTCGTGAGCGCCAAAACGGGAACGGTGCGCAATTCATGACTGGCCAGCCACGTGATCAGCGCTGCCAGCGGATCGATATCGAAGTAAACACGCAGCCACGGACTGGCTTGCTGGCCTTCATGCAAACGCGCGGCCCAGAACAGCCAGAAAAACAGCGCGAGCGAAACAATCTGAACTATCCGCCTTATCCAGACAATCTTCTTCGCGAACGACTTCTGGCTCACGCGGCTTCAAGTTCCTTCAATGCGAGTTTGCGATAGTCAATTTGTCCAAGACCCGCCTTGAAGCCCGCTGCGACGGATTGGATATCTTCGGGCTTGTGGCCGAGCAACTCGGCGCCAAAGGCATCCATCGCGACGATGTCCGTGCCCGCGGCGACGGTGTCCATTCGCTTGACATCGTCCAGATTGCCGCCGGTCGGCCCGTTGGCGGTCAGGATGCGGATCGCGTCCAACACGCAGAGCCTCGGTTTCATGAATGCCGTAATATCGCACAAGCAGGTTGGAAGATCCTGATGCCATTGCGCGCGTTTGCCCGCAATGACCCCCATGTAATTCTTCATGCAGAGGGTCGCTTTGGAGAGGGTGTGATGCTTGACGATTGGTACGTTGACGACGAGATCCGACTCGATAATTTCCGGATAAACCAGCCATTTATCGAGGCGCTTGCCCTTGACTTCGACTTCCCGAAATCGGTTCTCATCCAAATAGACAATCTCGGCGCCTGCCGCCTTGGCCGCGGCTTCGATGCCGCTGGCGGGATAGGCTTTTTTATTGTCGTTGCAGGTCATGTCACCGACCTTGACCGTCTTCGCGCCTGCTTCCAAGCACAACCGCACCAGCGTGGCCACGACATCCGGGTTGGTGTTCGCGGCGAATTCCGGAGTTCGATCCCACGCCATGTTGGGTTTTACCCATACCACATCCCCTTTTTTCACGAAACGGCCCATCCCGCCGAGTCCGGCCATGGCTTGTTGGGTCAATTGGATGGCCATGGCCTGAATGGCTTCAGGCGTACTCGCCGCCGCGCCTTTCCAACGGGCAATGCACATCGGCGGTGCTGACGCCTCCTGCGCCGTCGCTGCGCCCAAAGGCCCCAATGCCATCGCACCGCCCATCATCGCACTTTTCTTGAGAAAATCGCGCCGGGATTGTCTCTTCATCGCATTCATCTCCATGTTGTTGTAATGACAGGCCTTTATGGTTCGATTCGTTGCGCCTGTGCCGAATTCATTATAACCGCAGAAAGACCGCCGTTCCAAAGGCCATGAAACAAGTCGTGAAACAGGGCGGGGAACCAAAGGGGAAGAACGTGTTAGTGTGAACGGCGGCTTGCCTGCTATACTCCCTCCACTTGAACGGGTACGATTTGATTCCATGAAACGTTATCTCCAGGCAATTATCGGGCTGGCCATCGGAATTGGCCTGCTATGGTTTCTCTTTCGCGACACCAATCCGGCCGAGATACGCGATGCGTTGCGCGGCGTCTCACCGGTCTGGCTTTTCGTCTCCTTGGCCTTCATTGTTCTGGGCTTCTTTACCCGCGTCCAACGCTGGAGTTACATCGTCCGAACGGACAAATTCGTATCGTTCCGCCACATGTTCAGCGCCACGCAAATCGGGTTCATGGCCAACTTCGTCTTGCCGGCGCGGCTGGGCGAAGTCGTTCGAGCCGTCGTCTTGGGTAAATTGGCGGGCCTGCCCTTCAGCAAGGCGTTCGCCATGGTGGCCTTGGACCGCGTCACGGATCTGTTCGGATTGGCGGCGGTGATTTTTATCACGATTTTTTCCTATCGGCCCGAAGGCACGGTCGTCATCCCTGCGTCCGTTTTCGGAACGGAACTTCGTTTCTCCGCCGAAGTGGTGCAAAGCATCGAGGTGAAGATGCTTTTCGTGCTCGTGGCCATGGTCGCCGTGCTCGTTCTTCTGTACGTGAACCAGAAACTGGTCCTGCGCATTTCGGATGCCTGCATGGGTGTCGTTTCAAAACGGCTGGCTGTCCGTGTGCGCGGAATCCTTCAGAATTTCGCGGACGGCCTGCATGTTTTTCGATCGGCGTCGGACATGGCGAAAGCGATTGCCTTTTCGCTGTTGACGTGGGGGACTTTCGTCTTGACCATGGTAAGCGCGATGCACGCATTTCACATGGTTTTTCCGTGGTACATGCCGTTCGTTATGGAGGTATTGCTGGCGGTGTTCATCAGCCTGCCCGGTCCTCCCGGGTTCCTGGGACAATTCCAGTATCCCATCGTCATCGCGCTGATGATGCTCGTTCCCGGCATGACCATTTCCACCGCCCTTACGTTCTCTATCGTTATCTATGTGCTGAATCTGGTTCCCGTCATCGTCGCAGGCACATATTGCCTGATCCGCGAAAAATTCACCTTTGTGGAATTGACGCGGGAAAGTTCGCAGTTGCAAAGCGAAATAGAAACCATCCGGAGAGAAATGCCGTCCGACTGACTCCGGCGAATAAAGCAGAAAGGCCGGGGATCTCGGTCTCATGCCGTCAAGACATGGGTAGTTGCTCTTGGCGCGAATTTACCGCCGTTTCCTGTTCCCAAGCCCTTTCCAAGGCGGCGCGATCCAACTCTCCGTTGTCCGTCAGCATTGGTTGCGCGCCGGCTTTGATCAGGCGATCATATGCCGCATTGTCCACCGGAGGAGCCGCAACGAAGACGGGTATCCCGCGGCTCAATGCGAAGCGCGCCGTTCGGACACTTCCGCCTTCACGAAACGGTTCGACGACACAAACACATCGCGCAAAAGCAGCGATTATAGCGTTTCGCATAATGGCGGCATGGGTCGCCCATTGCGCGGTGGGAGGGAAGGGACTGATCAATACGGCTTTTCCTTCGGAGATTCCGGCGGCTATCGCCCGCGAAGCGGCATGGGTCAGCAGCCCTTGCGGAAGCACAGCCAATGTGTGGCCGCCCGCGGCAATCGCGTTTTCATGGGCGGCGGAGTCCACCCCTTTGGCACCGCCGCTGACGATGGCGATTCCTTGGCGTGCCATCCAATGGGCGCAATCGGCCGCAAGGGTTTCCCCATTTTTCGTTGGTGTTCGAGTGCCCACGATCGCCGCCATGTCATCCTGGAGAAGCGAATGTTCGCCTTTTCCAAACAAGATTGGCGGCGCGGCGTCGCCCATCTGCCGTTCCAAAATCTCCGGATACCCTTTTGATCCCCGGCTTTCCATCCAGATGCCCTGTGCGGCCGTCCGCTTGAGAATGAGTCTTGCCTTTTCCAAATCCTCCGCATTCAGGCGGGCCAAGGCCGAGGCAACAACGCTTCCGCAGATGGAAGCGTTCCGTGTACGCTCCAAGGGCGGCAGTTCACACAATTCGGCCAGCGACAACCCCATCTGACGGGCTGACGAGGCCAGGCGGTTGACGGCGACAAATGCGTTTCGGGCCGCCATGAGCAGCGCGAGTGTGGCCACGATTTCGGCGTTCATCGAATTCCTCTTTCTGTTTCCTCTTTCGGTTTGGAGTCCTTGCGTGATACGATGCTTGTGTCAAGGAGCGTGTACGGAAAGGTTGCAGGACAGACGGTCAAGTCTGTCGGGCGTTGTGTTTTTCCGGTTGCGGAAATGACTGTCGTACCAATTTGTCCGTGCATCGGTAGAAAACACATTTCATTCACGCACTGAGAAGACGCATTTCACCGGGAGTTTGGTGCATGTCGGCGAAAAAAGAACGGCGCAAGGGCCTCGTACTGGCCTGCGACGGCGGCGCCACGGGCTTGCGCGCCGGTCTTTACGACGCGGCGGGAACATTGTTCCGCGAAATGGCGGCTGGCCCCTGCAATCCAATCGAACACGGCATCGGACATGGCCGCGATATGTTTCTTCATCTGTTGCGATCGTGTGGGAACGAACTGCCGGACTTGATCGCGGCGGCGATTGCGGGCGCCGGGCGAACGGAGGTACGGACGGCGCTTGCCTGGGCCGTGGCGGAGGAAACGGGAGTCCGTGTACGGATTGCCGACGATTTGCATCCCCTCTTGCTGGCCAATGCAGAAAACAATTCCGCGGTTCTGGCCATTGCCGGAACCGGTTCAAGCGTGCTGGCATGGGATTTCAACCCATACCGGGAAATTCGCATCGGCGGATGGGGGCGTGTATTCGGCGACGAAGGAAGCGCTTATGCCGTGGCGGTTTCCGCTCTGCAAGCCGCCGCGCGCGCGATTGATGGCGCCGGCCATCCAACACGCTTGGCCGCCAGCCTGGGGCGCGAACTCGGTTTGGATTCTTTTGACGGCCTCGTTCTTTTTTCCGCCAAGGCGCGAAAGCATGAAATTGCGGCGTTAGCGCGTATTGTGGACAAACTGGCCGCCGAAGGCGACGCCGTGGCGGCGCAATGTATCGAGGAACAGGCCCTTCGCCTTGTGGAGCAGACGCTAGCCGCCCGGAAAAAACTGGACTTGCCATCCGGTGCGCCGGTTTTCATTTCGGGTGGCCTATTCGAGGGGTCGGCCCGATTCAGGGAGGTGTATCGCCATGCCCTTTCCGCATGTTGTCCACAAGCCGAGGCGCTGTTTCCGCCATTGCGCGGCCATGCCGCGGCTTTTCGCATGGCAACGCTCGATGGCCCTCTGCCGGCATGGATAACAGAGGCCGTGGCGCCGGAAAGCAGGGAGGACGCGATGACCGAGCGAAGGCTGCCAGCGGTTCGGTCCATTGATACGCTCTCCGCGCGTGAAATCGTCACGCTTATGACCGAGGAAGACGCAGGCATCGTGCCGTCTGTACAAAAAGCGGCCGCTTCCCTTGCCGAAGCCGTTGAAATAGCCGCCGGGGCCATTCGAACCGGTGGGCGCCTGATCTATGTTGGCGCGGGAACCAGCGGGCGCTTGGGTGTGCTCGACGCGTCCGAGTGTCCGGCGACATTCGGTACGCACCCAGAACAGGTCATCGCGATTATCGCCGGCGGTGAACGAGCCATTCGGGAAAGTGTCGAAGGCGCGGAAGACGACACGGAGCAGGCGCGGGCCGACTTGGCCGCCCTACAACCGCCCCTCCACTCAGACGATGTCGTCGTTGGGATTACGGCTTCAGGCCGGACGCCTTATGTGCGGGCCGCGCTGGCCGAGGCGCGGCAATCCGGCGCTCATACGGTGATTGTTGCCTGCAATCCAGTCGAAACGGATGCCGCCGACATCCTCGTTGTAATCGAAACCGGCCCGGAAGTGGTGGCGGGTTCGACTCGTCTGAAGGCCGGTACAGCAACGAAAATGGTCTTGAATATACTGTCCACCGGCGCCATGGCGCTGAATGGCCGCGTTTATGACGGTTTGATGATCGGAATGCGGCCGGTCAACGTGAAATTGCGCAAGCGCGCCGAACGTATTGTGGCCGCGATCGCGCCGTGCCGGGCGGACCGGGCGAAAACGTACTTGGCGGCCGCGGACGGCAACATCGCCGCCGCCGTCCTGATGGCCCGCCACGGTTGCGACTATTCAATGGCAAAAGAAACACTTGCCCGTGTGCAAGGAAACTTGCGCCGTGCATTGGAGCATTTCTGAACCGTGAAAACTGTTTTCCCCAGGCGTTTTCCAGTGTTTGCGGCGTTCGCCGTGTTGGTCCTCGCAATGGCCTTCCAAGCCGGGGGAGAGGAAACTTCCGAATCAAACACGCTTACAATACAGTTGGCGTCGGCGCGAAAAGAATTGATCGTCCATGCGGAACAACCCCTTGTTTTAGAAGGCCATCGCAAGACATTGCCTCCGGGAACCTATACGGTTCAGGCAAGCGGCGCCCATCGGGCCGTTCAGCGGTACCGCCTTTTTGTAAAGACATTTCCGCCCCATCAAATGCAGGAAGCCCGGCAATACGCCACTCAATGGAAGAACCAAGGATATGAGGCGGACATTCTCCCGTTCGGGCGAATGTGGAAGTTGGAATCGGGTCAATCGGCCGACAACCGTACCTGGTGGATTTCCATCGGTTGCCAGCCAACCTTGGAAAAGGCCAAGGCGCTCAAGGCCGCGCTCGAAAAGCAGAGCGTCTGGGCGTGGATTCTGCCGGAAACCATCAGCCAAGGCCGGGGCAAAATCCATTTCAAAGATCCGCGGGGCAAAGAAATCTGCCAAGTGGACGCCCCGGCGGTGTTTCGATCCGGCGCGCCCGTGCGCGTGGCCGGTATGGATGTCGGTTTCTGGAAAAATCAACAAAAGGATCGATCATACCGGGGTGATCTGGAAGTTCGCATTGGACCGGACGCGCAACTCGAACTCTATGAACGCATCGCATTTGAATCGTACCTGGCTGGGGTATTGCCCGCGGAAATGCCGGCCGGGTGGCCCATGGAAGCGCTCAAGGCTCAAGCCGTCGCCGCACGAAGCGAAGTGGCCGCTACGCTCGGTGGCAAACATACCCTGGAGGGTTTCGACTTCTGTTCGAATGAACATTGCCGGGCCTATGGAGGCGACAACGGACGCCAACAAACCACGGATGAAGCCGTGGCGGCCACGCGAGGCATGGTCCTGCTGGCCGAAGGCCGGGTGGTTCCCGCCGTCTTTTCGGCCAATTGCGGCGGATGGACCGAACACAACGATACCGTATGGTCGGGGCCGCCGAATAACGCATTGCGGGGTGTGCCCGATTTTCTACCAATGACGAATCCTGCTCCAAACGGTCCGGAATCCTATGGCATAGCAAAATGGCTCAAAAACGCGCCGAAGGCCTATTGCGCCGAAAATCGCGAATCGTTCCGGTGGACCAAGCGGTTTACCGCAAAAGAATTGGCCGATATCGTCAACAAACGGTATCCGGTCGGACAGATTCGGGCAATCGAAACAGGCGACCGCGGCGCCAGCGGCCGCTTGAAGTGGGTAAAAATCATTGGGACCAAAAAAACCGTGACCGTCCGGAAAGACCTCGACATCCGACTTGCATTTGGTGGTCTGAACAGTGCTATGTTTATGGTCGAGGCGAAAGGACGGCCGGGTTCTCCCGAAGCATTTGTGTTTACAGGAGGCGGACGCGGCCACGGCGTGGGTTTGTGCCAGGACGGCGCGCGTGGAATGGCGAGTGCAGGCGCGCCATACGGCGTCATACTGAAACATTATTTTCCCATGGCGGCACTCGCGAGGTTGCAATAAATATGGATCTAAACGCGATTCGCAACAAACCGATGCGGTTTGCCGTCGGCCTGATGTCCGGCACGTCCTGCGATGGCGTTTCGGCGGCGCTCGTGCGCATCAAAGGAACTGGAGACAGCCTGCATCTCAAGTTCATCAAATTGCTCCAGTTTCCGTATCCGTCGTATTTGCGTAATCGCCTCCTGAGTCCCCAACTGACCGCACAAGATCTCTGTTTGCTCAATTTTGAGTTGGGATCGCGTTTTGCCGATGCGGTGCTGGCGATGTTTCCCGTGGCGAAAGAGGCGGGCTGCTCCATTGATTTCGTCGCGTCCCACGGCCATACGGTCGCCCATGTGCCGCCCCGGGGCGAAAAACCCCATGGCACACTTCAAATCGGCGAACCGGCGATCATCGCGGAACGGACCGGTCTGCCGGTCATTTCCGATTTCCGGACGCGCGACATGGCGGCCGGCGGACAAGGCGCTCCGTTGGTTCCCTATGCGGACTGGGTCTTGTTTGCCCGGCCGGACCGATCGATTGTGTGCCTCAACATCGGGGGAATCGCCAACGTAACCGTGGTTACACCGCATTTCGACGATATCCTCGCATTCGACACCGGCCCCGGAAATATGATCATTGACGGCACAGTGGGTTTATTGACACGAGGTGAAGAGAGTATGGATACCGACGGCAAGGCCGCTGCCGAAGGGGTGGTCATCGAGGAGTTCCTCGATTATCTGCTCAGCCATCCGTATTTCGATCAACCCCCGCCCAAAAGCACCGGACGGGAGGAATTCGGAATCGAGGTCTATTTGCGCGACGCGCTGATGAGCCGGAAAAACCAGCCCTACGAGAATCTTGTCGCCACCGTGACATCGGCCGTTGCCCGAAGTATCGTCATCGCATTCGACCGGTTCATCAAGCCCAAATACGACATTGCGCGCGTCGTTGTCAGCGGAGGCGGCGCCTACAATAAAACACTCCTCGCCGGCATTCGCGAAGGACTGCCCAACATGACCGTTCGCACGAGTGAACAATATGGTATTCCGTCCATCGCGCGCGAAGCCGTGGCCTTCGCCATTCTGGGCAACGAAACCATTTGCGGCACACCCGCCAACGTACCCCAAGCCACCGGCGCCCGTCATGCCGCCATCCTCGGCAAGATTACACCCAGTGTGTAGGGTTCCAACGGAGTCTATTGCCTTCATAACGTTTGAACCTAAAATCGGCAGTTGAACGCGGCTCTTTCGACCAAACCATGGACGAGATGGACATTGTGGACCCAGTGGACTTC
>Ga0101944_10001517_pt1 | contig 47324 bp, 39 predicted proteins | sample DewCreD2012metaG_FD_75245 | JGI IMG/M metagenome (GOLD analysis project Ga0101944, IMG submission 75245) | Hot spring sediment bacterial and archeal communities from British Columbia, Canada, to study Microbial Dark Matter (Phase II) - Dewar... ... | reverse complement strand
TCAAATGACTGGTTACGCTTTTTTTGCCTGGATGCGTAACCAGTCCTGACTGGTCGAACCCTCCTTACGGGCATTGATTGATTCGGACGAGTTTTCAAAGAATACCGCACGGTATTCAATGGTGGTCTTAATGCCCTTACGGGCATTGATTGATTCGGACACAAGCGAACTGCAGGACTGGTTGTATGAGGACTGTGAGCAGGTCTTAATGCCCTTACGGGCATTGATTGATTCGGACTGGACAGCCTGTGGATGGTGCGCAACGGTGTACCGGGGTCTTAATGCCCTTACGGGCATTGATTGATTCGGACACAAACCGGTTTTCGTTGATGAGGGCGTTGCCCTCTCGGTGTCTTAATGCCCTTACGGGCATTGATTGATTCGGACGCCCTACCGAACCAAGGACGGCGATTACGCCGCAACCCTGGAAGTCTTAATGCCCTTACGGGCATTGATTGATTCGGACTTGAGAGATTGACAGAAAGCGAAAATCTCACTGTTGGTCTTAATGCCCTTACGGGCATTGATTGATTCGGACCAACGGCAACGTGAACAATCCTACCAAGTAACGCTCCGTCTTAATGCCCTTACGGGCATTGATTGATTCGGACTTTATTTATATCAATAACTGTCGAACCTGCGCTACCGAAGTCTTAATGCCCTTACGGGCATTGATTGATTCGGACTCAACTCCTCAATCGGGCTACCGTTTACGAACTCACGGGGTCTTAATGCCCTTACGGGCATTGATTGATTCGGACCGAACTGGTTTATCCGGTTGTGCCGGTAGATACCAACTGCCGAAGTCTTAATGCCCTTACGGGCATTGATTGATTCGGACACTACCTTTTCAGAATCCGTAGTTTCTTTTTCCAGTGTCTTAATGCCCTTACGGGCATTGATTGATTCGGACGATTCTGGATGGCGTACGTTCTACCCCATGGCGGATTTTGTCTTAATGCCCTTACGGGCATTGATTGATTCGGACGATGCACTGGATTATCTTGCAGAACACTGGCATGAATACGATGGTCTTAATGCCCTTACGGGCATTGATTGATTCGGACGCTCCGACGAAACCCGCTCCGGCGAAACCCGCTCCGTCTTAATGCCCTTACGGGCATTGATTGATTCGGACGCAGCCTTTTGCGCCATCGTCCGCGCTCATTCGACAATAGTCTTAATGCCCTTACGGGCATTGATTGATTCGGACCCATTGACATTACCCAGTCCCGCACCGCCGAGGTCGGGGAGCGTCTTAATGCCCTTACGGGCATTGATTGATTCGGACAGTCAGCGCACGCTGGCAGTGCAGTTGTTTGCCAACTCTGTCTTAATGCCCTTACGGGCATTGATTGATTCGGACCGCGGTTTCGTTTCATCCATATTTTGATATTTTTATCATTTTTTCCGCAATTCCTGGTTTCATTTTACATCCAATCTCCTTCTTTTTCAAGCCTTTACGGCAAACTTTTCGCCTTTGCCCACAATTCTCATCTTTTTTGCGTACCCCCCTGCCAAAACCGGTAATTTTTTGGTGGAATGGGGAGGGGGGTACGCAACATCTATGCGAAGTCCATCCCCTCACGCGCCGGTCAGCGGACGCTTGCGGCGCAGGTCGCGGTACAGCCACAGCAGCAGCCAGGTGCGGTAGGCCGCTTCCAGCTGAATGCGCAGGGACATCTTCGACTGCCCCCAGCGCCGGTCGGCAAAGTGAATCGGAATTTCGCGGGCGCGGAAGCCGAGCAGATGGGCGGTGTACATCATTTCCACCTGAAAAATGTAGCCGTTGGAGCGCACCCGCTCCAGCGGCAGGCGTTTGAGCGTCTCGCGCCGCCACAGGCGGAAACCGCCGGTCACATCCCGCACCGGTATGCCCAGAATGGTGCGGGCGTACAGGTTGCCGAACGCCGAAAGCCCGCGCCGCCAGAACGGCCAGCGCTCGTCCAGGCTGCCGCCCGGCACGTAGCGCGAGCCGAGCGCCACATCGCAGCTCTGCAGGGCTGCCGCCAGTTCCACAATCTTCTCCGGCGGGTGCGAAAAGTCGGCGTCCATCTGGCAAACCGCCTCGGCGCCGAGGTTGAGGGCGCGCTCGAAGCCCTGAATGTAAGCGCTGCCCAGCCCCAGTTTGCCGGAGCGGTGCAGCACGAACATGCGCCCGCCGCAGCGTGCCGCCAGCTGCTCGGCAATTTCGCCGCTGCCGTCCGGGCTGTTGTCGTCCACAATCAGCAGGGAAAGGTCGGGAATGGGCAGCGAGAACAGCCGCTCGGTCAGCACGGGCAGGTTTTCGGCTTCGTTGTAGGTGGGGATGACGACGGTGATGTTCATGGGCGCCCGCCTTGAATGAGCTGCTGGAGCGCCTGGCGCGCCTGGGCCGGGCTGCGCAGCGGCTGGCCGGCCTGCGGCTGCAGTTCGCGGATGCGCACCTGCAGCCCTTTTTCGCGGAACAGGCCGCGCTCGCGGTCCTGATCGCGGTAGAAGTAATCGAAGGACTGTTCCAGCCGTTTGTGCGCCCGCTCGATGAAGGCGCTGCGGCTTTCCAGCCGGGCAATGACCAGAAAATCGGTTGGGGTCAGGTGGCCGATGAAGAAATCGGCTCTGCTCATTTCCCGAGTCAGGTCCTGCAGCATCAGCCCGAGGGCGCGCAGCAGGTCATCTGAGGCGACAAAGCCGTACACCTCGCGGAAGTGGTCGAGATTCAGGATGGAAACGCAGAACAGCGCGGCGGTGGGGTCGTCCAGCCAGGCCTGCAGGCGCTCGTCCACCAGCGTGCCTTCGGGCAGGCCGGTGACCGGGTTGGTCAGGCTGCCCTGGCGGATGCGGCGCAGGGTGTTGCGCACGCGCAGGCGCAGCTCCTGAATATCGAACGGCTTGGTGATGTAGTCCTCGGCGTTCAACTGCAGGCCGCGCAGGCGGTCGCTGCGTTCGCGCCGCTCGGTGAGGAACAGAATGGGGATGTGGCGGGTTTTGCGCTGTTCGCGCAGCTGACGGGCGACTTCAAAGCCGTCAATATCCGGCAGGCGGATATCGAGGATGATCAGGTCGGGCAGGGTGGATTGGGCGGCGCGCAGGCCGTCTTCCCCCCACTGGACGGTGTGGACTTCGTAGCCCTGCGCCTGAAGATAGGCGCTCAGCATTTCCGCCACGTCCACATCATCTTCGACAATCAGGAGGGTCGCCTTTTCGTCTTCCACGGAGGGTGCCGTCCGCCGATTCAGGAGATCGGTTCTTTGAGAATCACAAAATTGCAGGTTTCATCGCCCACCGAGCGGGCGGTGACTTGATTGACGCGGAATTCATGCCCGCCGGAAACCCACTTCAGTCCTTCCTGCAGCAGACCGGTGGCGATGAAGCAGGCCGGCTTGTCGGTGTGCCGCCCCCAGCAGACCGGGCAGCGGTGGATGATGTAGACGAAGTGGTCGTCCTTTTCCTCCACAGTGCTGAGCTGGTCGCTGGTCTGGGTGAAGATGCGCGCCATGGCCGGCAGGCCGATGCGCAGTTTGGCCTGCAGCGGCAGCACCTTGAAAGCCAGGTCGCCCACCCCGGCCAGCGCGCCGAAGTTGCGCAGGGCAGCATCGAAGGTGGCGCGCCCGGCGCGCAGCGCCAGCCCGCGCCCGCCGCGCGGGCCGTACATCTCTTCCAGCGCGCCCTGAATGGCGGAAAAGTCGGCAAAGTCGAACTGGCGCTCCAGATTATCGGGCGGGTAGTTGTTGATCAGGTGCGGCAGGCCGGCCAGGTTGAGGATGGCGTTCAAGCCGTTTTTGCCCATCACCTCCTCATAGGCGAGGATGGCAATGCGGGCGATTTTGTTAGGGTAGTACAGGCCGCTTTTGGGGATCGGTTCCATGGGGTTTCAGCGCCTTTTTCAGATGAGTTTGGCCAGGTCTTCGGCGGCGCGGCGCATATCCAGCAGAATCAGACCCAGTTTGGCCTGTTCGCGCGCCAGGGTGGTCAGCACGGCTTCTTCACCCACCGCCATCAGCACCACATAGCCCTTCTGTCCGCGGATGTAAACCTGTTCAATTTCGCCGCGGCCGAGTTCGCCGGCAATGCGCTCGCCCAGCGCCAGCATGGCGGCCGACATGGCCGAAACGCGGTCTTCTTCCACGCCCTGCGGCAGGGCCGAAGCAATCGAAAGCCCGTCAATGCTCACCACAGCCGAGGCTTCGATATCCGGAGATGAGGCCTGCAGTTCGCGCAGGCGGTCAACCATCATTTGGGTACGCGATCGTGTCACGGTGGAACTCCTCAGGGCAAATCCTGCGCCGGCCGGGGCAGCCGGACAGTTACTTAATTACTTTAGCATAGCGGTTAAAGCGTGTCAAGCAAAGTGACTTTATAGTTTTGATAAGTGGCGCGCTCACCCCTTGCGCAGGCGGGCGGCGAGGGCGTGGGCATCCAGCCCTTCGGCCAGCGCCAGCATTTCGGCCAGCGGGCTGAGGCGCTGCACGGCGGCGCGGTTCAACCCGACCAGGCTGACGATCTTGACGAAGTCCCACACATTGAGCGGCGAGGCGTAGCGCGCCGACCCGCCGGTGGGCATGACATGGCTCGGCCCGGCAATGTAATCGCCCATCACTTCGCAGGATTCTTCATCCAGAAACACGCCGCCGGCGTTGTGGATTTTGGGCAGCCAGGCCCAGCCGTCGCGCACCACCAGGTTGAGGTGTTCGGGGGCGTAGGCGTTGCACAGCTCGATGGCTTCGTCCAGGTCGCGGGTGAGGACGGCGCCGCCGCGCGCCGCCAGCGAGGCGCGGATGATCTCGGCGCGTCCCAGCGGGTCGGCGGCGGTCTGGCTCAACAGCTCGTCCACCTGGGCGGCGGCCGCCTCGGCCAGGGCGCGGGAGGGGGTCAGCAGCAGGGCGGTGGCGAGCGGGTCATGCTCGGCCTGCGCCAGCAGGTCGGCGGCCACCCGGCGCGGGCTGGCGCTGTCGTCGGCAATCACCACGGTTTCGGTGGGACCGGCCAGCCCTTCGATGCCGACCACGCCGAATACCTGCCGTTTAGCAAGCGTGACAAACAGCCCGCCCGCCCCGACAATTTTATCCACCGCCGGCAGGGCAGGCGTGCCGAACGCCATGGCGGCAATCGCCTGTGCCCCGCCGACGCGGTAAACCGCATCCACTTCGGCCAGCGCGCAGGCCGCCAGGATGACCGGGTTGACGCGCCCGTCGCGTCCGGGCGGCGTGCAGACGATCACCCGCTGCACGCCGGCGACCCGCGCCGGGATGACCGACATCAGCACCGAAGAGGGCAGCGGCGCGCTGCCGCCCGGCACATACACCCCCACCCGCTCAATCGGGCGGATGAGCTGTCCCAGCGTGCCGTCGGCGTCCTGCTCGATCCACGAGAGGGCCGGCTGGCGGCGGTGAAAGCGGCGGATGCGTTCGGCGGCGGTTTCCAGCGCGCTGCGCAGTTCGCCGGGCAGGGCCTGCAGCGCGCTCTGGCAGTCGTGCGGGTCAATTTGCAGGCCGGCGGCCAGGTCGGCGCCGTCCAGCTTGCGCGTCCAGTCGCGCAAGGCATCATCGCCGCGCCGGCGCACGTCGGCGACAATCCGCGCAACGGCCTGCTCGGCGCTGAGCGGTTCGCCGAACAGGGCGGTAAGTCGTTCCTGCACGGCGGGGGGCAGGTCGGTTTCATCCGGCGGACGGCGGCGCAGGACGGTCTGGCGGGCGGTTTGCGAGTCGTAAATCGGTAAGGACATGGAAGCACCTCCGGTGATGGAATAAAAACATCCCCCGCAGCACGGGGGATGGGATGAACAGGGGAATGAGCGGTTTTACCAGCCGCAGGCTGCCCATGCCCGCCGTGCCGCGCTGCGCACGGGGGAGTGATGATGAGCGTGGGGATGTCCCTGCGGGTACTGCATGGGGTTAGTTTAGCACAGCCGGGCGGCATTTGTCAATCGGCTGCAGGCCCCCTCCTGCACCTCCCCCAATATCCCAAACGCGATATTGGGGGAGGTGGGTGGGGGTCTGTGCCGCTGCGCTGGGAATGACATCAACAGCCCCATGTCCTTTTGAGCGAGGGCGGCAATCTCCGGCAGGGCGGTTATGAGGACAGGGTGGAAGTAAATTTTGTTTGTGTCGCTGCACTCGGAGTAAGATGGCTTTACAAAAAAAAGACTTATCGCCAAGACGCAAAGACACAAAGGATACTCTTTTTTCCTTCTCTGCGTCTTTGCGCCTTTGCGTTGAATGGCATCACATGCACAAAGCGGCTAAGACGAACACACCAGCCTGTCCTTTTGAGCGAGCGCAGCGAGCGTGGCAATCTCCCGTCTGGCTGATCATAAGCAAGGTGGGGGATTCCTCGCTTCGCTCGGAATGACGTAAACCTTGGTCGTCCTTTTTAGCAAGCGCGGCAATCTCCGGCAGGGCACCCCTGCACCTCCCCCAAAATCGCCACGCCGATTTTGGGGGAGGCCGGGAGGGGGTTTATTTCACTGCGCTGGGAATGACATCATCCCCTGCGCCCCAGAACGCGGCTGTGTTAGAATCGACTCATGCCGGTCTTGATTTTGCTGCTGCTTTTACCGGGCTTTCTGCTGGGGGTGTCCGCCGTCCTGACGCAGCGCGCCATCCGCCCGCGCTGCTTTCCCTACCTGAAAACCTATCAAATCGAGGTGCAAAACGGCAAACTGAACGAAGCCGACTACTGGTCGTGGGAAAAGCAGGAAGTACGCCTGACCTCGCCGTTCGGGTACACCCTCAGCGCCACCTACTTCCCGCTGGCGGGCGCCCGGCGCACCGTCGTGCTGGTGCACGGCATCACCTACACCCGCCTCGGCTGCATCAAGTACCTGCCGCTCTTCCGCCGGCGCGGCTTCAATGTGCTGATCTACGACCAGCGCTACCACGGGTTGAGCGGCGGCGGCAACTGCACCTTCGGCTTTTACGAACGCCACGACCTGCGCGCCGTGCTGGATTGGGCGCTGGCGCAGCTGCCGCCCGGCGGACGGGTGGGGACGATGGGCGAGTCGCTCGGCGCGGCGGTCTGCCTGCAGCATGCCGCCATAGACCCGCGCCCGGCTTTCGTCATCGCCGACTGCCCGTTTGCCGACCTGAACGAGCTGCTGGCGCTGCGCCTGCGCCGCGATGTCGGCTTGCCGGCTTTCCCGTTCCTGCCGCTGGCCAGCCTGCTGGCGCGGCTGCAGGCCGGTTTCTGGTTCGGGCAGGTTTTCCCCTTGCGCGCGGTGCCCGGCCTGGAGATGCCGGTGCTGCTGGTGCACGGTCAGCAGGATGACTACATCCCGCCGCAGCACAGCCAGCGCCTGTACACCGCCAAACGGCGCGGCTTGCGCCGGCTGTACCTGGCGCCGAATGCTGGTCATGCCGAAAGTTACTGGAACAACCGCGCCGCCTACGAAGCGGTGCTGGAGCAGTTCTTACGAGAGGCGGGTTTGGGATAGGGGCGCAGCCCGGCCGGTCATGCGCTTGCCCCCGTCCGCCCCCCTGAATCGTCTGGGCGATTCAGGGGGGTGGGATTGCAGCGGCAAGTCCTTGTGGGAATGGTTGGAATTTAGAGAGGCCGGCCGGACGGCTGCAGCGCGGCTTACTTGCGCACCAGCGGCAGGTAGATGTAGGCATCTCCAGAGGATGTTTCGATTACCCGATCGAAGAGCTTGCTCGAATCACCCTGTGAAACAGCCCTCAGGCGGATTTTGCTGGCGTCATCATCCTGACAATTGGGCTGTGTGACGGTAACTTGCACGGTCACCTCGCCGTACCCCCCCGGCTGGATGTTGCTCAACTGGCTGGGGGTGACGCTGTGGGTGAACGGGCAGCCGCTCATATGGGTCAGGGAGAGGGTAAAGGAATCGGTGTAGTTGCCTAGGTTATAGACCTTTAGCACCTCGGTGCGCGTAACGCCGTAGGGCAGGGTGATGGCTTCGGGGTCGTCGGGGATGCTCACCTCGTAAAACGGGGTTGCTCCCACCAGCCCGATTTCGATAAAGCGAACTTTGTTCTCGCCGGTCAGCGGATCCTGCCCTTCGACGATGTATCTGGCTCTGCCGCGCACCTCGCGGGTTGAAAAATTCGGCGCCGTGAACTGGATCGTAAATTTGCAAACATCATTAGCGACATAATCCTTATTCGGCTCACAGTCAATTGATACGATAGAAAAGCCAAAAGTATTCTCTGACGGTTTATACTCCCCTTCACTGATTTGCAGGTCGTTAAATTTCAATGGGGCGAGGTAATTCGCCTGAAACTCTTTGGTAGCGGTTCCACCGAACGGGACAACGCCGAAGTTGTAGGCGGTCGGCTGGATGTTGGGGTTGCCGGGCGGGTTGCCCTGGTCGCGCAGGTAGACCTGCTGGTAGGGCACGCCTTCGCCCTCGCTGAGCATGTCGGCGCCGGAGGAGAAGGCCACGTAGCGCCCGCTCAGGCTGAGTGAGCTGAAGTTGGAGTTCCACTGCGCCTGCTCACCCACCGTGGTCAGCGAAACGCGCCAGGTCTGGTTCACCCCCCAGCGGCGGGCAAAAATATCCGGGCAGTTGCTGCTCACCCAGCCCTCGATGCCGGGCGGCATCAGCGGGCAGGATGCGTTGTCGTCGCCCACTACCAGATTGGTGGCGTAGGAAGTGAAGGTGACCAGTTTGCCGTCGCCGGAGATGGCCGGGCTGTAAGAGGGCGCGTTGGCCTCTTCGCCGTAGGTGCTGGTTTCGCCGGTGGCGCGCGAAATCGGCCGGATTTGACCGCTGGTGGGGTTGGCAATGTTATCGGCGATATAGAGGAAGATGTCGGTGTAGCCATTGTTGTCGTCCGCTACCGGGTTGTTGGGGTGGGATAGATTATAGACGGGCAGGTTGCTGGCGCTGGATTGAAAGGCGATGTACAGTTTCGGGTTCGGATCGGTGGTGTCCTGATAGACGGTCACGGCCGGGTATTCCGAGGCGCCTTCGGCAGGTTTGCCGTTCGTCCCTTTGGTAATCAGGCGGATTGTGCCGTTATCGCGGTCGGCCAGAAAGAGGTTGGCGCGCCGCTGGTGGAGGGGGGCATTCGGGTCGTCGTCGGGGTAATCGGTTGTGGGCACGCTGCAGTCCAGATTGGTGGCGCGCGAAACGAAGACCACATAGCGCCCGTTGGTGTTCGGCACGAAGACCGGGTGGTAGGAGTCGCCGTTGGCGGGCTCGTTTACATCATTTTGACCGGTAGTGTAATTACAACCGGCGCTCAGCAGGGTGTGGGGGAATTGTTGCGTAAGAGTCTCTCCATCACTAAGTGTAACCTGCCGGACGAAAATATCCTTGACAAAGCCGTTGCTGTTTGCGCCCAGGTCGGCCATCGACTCGAAAGCCACATACACGCCCTCTCCGCTGACAAAGACTGCATCGGCGACCGGGTGGGGGTGGGCAAAGTTGGGTTTGGCCGTACCGGTATCCGGATGGGTGCGGCAGGCCGGCGGGCTGGTGTGGTTGACGCCGTAGATGACCGGGGCGCAGTCCACGTTGCCGGAGTGAAAGCCGGCGTCCGCACCGGTGCTCTGCTCGGCAGAAACGCGGAAAAGCGGGGGTGTGTTGTTCGGGTCATGGGGTTGCGGTAAGATCGCCAGGAAGATGTCGGTCTCCAGCTGGGAGGAATTGTCATAGTCGGAGTATTCCGCGCCGGACTGAAAGACGAGGTATTTGCCGTCGCGCGAGAGGGTCGGGAAGAGTGCATCGCCTTCTACATCTGTATCAAACCCGGTGATGAAGACCGGATTGCCGATGGAATGCGGTTCCAGCGCGGCGGGGTTCTGCACGAAGACGTCGTAGCAGCCGCGGTTCTCACTGCTCACCTCGCTCTGGCAGACTTTATCGGTATCCGGGATGACGTTGCCGCTCAGCTCATCTTTTCTCAAATTTTCGGCGGCCGAGGCAAACGCCAGCTTGGCGTAGTTGTTGACGTTCTCGAACCACGACAGGCTGGTATAGACCGAATTGCCGTTGGCGCCCAGCCCGTATTCCTTGCCGGTGTCGTTCGGGTAGCCGCGCGAAGCCAGCTCGGTCTTGCCCAGTTGAATGGCGCCGCTGTCCGCGCTGACGATCAGGGTTGGCAGCAGCAGCACAATCAGCAGTGCCTGCAGCAGGCGGCGCAGCCCGCGTAAGGTTGCGTTTCTTCCCATCATGACCGACCTCCCCGGCCTGCCGCGCCCAGGGCGGCAGGTTGATTACCAAAATCTATTCTTCTGCAAACCTCATTCTAACAAATCTGCGGTTTGTTTGGCTTTTCAGTTTTGTTATGTGGTTTCAACCGCGTGCGCCTCTTCCCCTACCCCCCGTAACCCCCCTTCCCCACAGGGTTGCCCTGGCCGATCAACGGCGTTTCTCTGCGGGGAAGGGGGGTGAGGATGGTGACCCGCACCGGGCTGCGCTGGCGACCATTTCAACGGCGTTTCTCTGCGGGGAAGGGGACATTCATCAGCGCTGTCAAGCGTCACCTGCACCTCCCCCAAAATCGTTGACGATTTTGGGGGAGGCTGGGAGGGGGTCATTTCCATCCGCAGCCGACTCAAACACAGATCATCGCATGGCCTTTCGAGCGGACGTCAGCCGGCGCGGCGGTTTCCCGCCGGGACGGCGCGCAAACCGTCCTGCGGTGTCCACACCACGCGGCGCAGCAGCAGCGGGCGCACCCCGCCGCCGGTGCTCAGGCGTGCCCATTCGCCCGCCAGCCGCTCGCCCAGCCGCGCCGGACGGCCGGCGGGGGTGGTCAGGCGGCCGTCCGGCTGCAGCAGCCAGCGCGCCTCGTCTTCAGCCGGCAGGGCCTGCACGATCAACTCCCGTTCGGCGTTGACCTGAACGCTCAAAGGGCGGCCGGCCGCGTCCGGGCTGCCCAGCAGGTCAAGCAGTTCGGCGCCGCACGGGCGCAGCCCATCACTGGGGTAGGCGGTTACACCGGGCAGGTCGGCCGGCAGGTGCACCCCCTTCAAAAACTGCCCGCCGCTTTGCGGAGCGGTCAATTCCAGCAGGCGGGTGCGGCGGCTTTGCCCGGCCAGAATGTAAAAATTCAGGTCGTTCAGCCCGCCGGAGCCGTCTGCCCAGGCCGAACCGTTCCAGTTCATCATCCGCCCGGCGGGGTAGGGATTGTTGCCCTCGCGGTACAGCACGTAATAATGAGAGGAGTTGAGCGCACCGCTGCGGCTGAAGCGCAGCCAGTAAGTCAGGCCGGCCTGCAGCAGGGGCGGCTCAGCAAAGCGGAAACGCGCCCAGCCCCGCCCGCCGGGCAACGCGTCGGCGGGCAGGCTGCTGCCGGCGAGAACGGCGCCGGGCGTTCCGTTCTGGTCGGCGCATACCTCCACCACCACTCCGTCGGCGGGGGTGGCGTTGCGCTTCAGGTTCAGCCCGGCTTCCAGCAGGTAAAACGGCCCGTAGTCGGTTTGAAAGCTTTGTGCCAGCAGCGCGTCACTGGTTGCCAGCCGGCCCAGCGTTTGCGGGGTTTGCGCCGGTTCAAGGAAGCCCTCCCGTCCCTGCTCGATCCACAGGTACGACCAGTCCAGCGTGCTGAACCAGCCGCGGCAGATCAGGCGCAGGGAGGGAGCGGCGCGGCGCGCCAGCAGGAAGGGTTCTCCCTGCGGCAGGGCATGGCGCTGCAGGTAAGCAGCGCGGGCTGAAAGCGCACGGGAGGGGTCTTCCGGCCCCAGCTGCAGCAGGCGTTCTTTGCGCCCAAAGCGGTTGAGGCTGAGCGGGTCTTCGGCCCAATCGGTGCGGGTAGGCCGGGCGGTGAAGGGCGGCTCGTTGACCGGCGGGGTATAGACCGCCGCTACGCGGTTGGCGAGTTGGGCAAGGTCAAAAACCGCCCCCGCCCTGCCGAGGTGGATCTCCGCGCGCGCCACAAAGCCGTTCCAGCAGGCTTCGCCCTCCGGGGAGTCCACCACCAGCGGGCGGCGCAGGGCGTCGGCAGCCCATGCAGCGGCATCTGCCGCGGCGGCGGAGTCCAGCTGCGCCGAAAGAACTGCCAGGGCTGCCCCGCCGGGTTCCTCCCACACCAGACGTTCCATGCGCAGCGGCCAGGGCGGCGGCAGGCAGGGGGTGTCATCGCGCAAAAACCAGCGGATGGAAAGCGTCTCGTTCATGGCAGGTTCACCCGCGGCGCGTAAAAAGCCTGCACCTCACAGCGCCCGTCGGGCGGGGCGCCGCTTTCGGTTTCCCACAGCAGGTACAGGCGGCAGTCATTGCCGGGCATCAGCTGCGCGCCGGCCCCGCTGAGCGTTTGGGTAAAGCCGATTTCTCCAGCCGCAGTCCGCGTGTAGGCCAGCCGATTTTCGCCATCCAGCCACACCTCGGCGGCGGATGCGCCGTTCAAGGCGTTCAGTTCCAGCCAGCCTTCAGCCGGCAGCAGATGGAAGAAGTCCACATCCAGCGTTTTGGGGCTGCTGTCGCGGCTTTCGGCGTGCAGTTCCAGCGCCAGCCCGGCCGGGGTGATTTGCGGCTGCCAGCGCGGCGGCAGATGGAGCGCAGCGCCGACCTGCAGGGCGCTTTGCGGCTGTAGCAGGAATGGCGGGCTTTCTTCCAGTGGATGTCCGCCGGTATCCAGCAGCCGCCAGCGCAGGTACACCCCGGCTGGGGGCGGGCTGGCAAGCCGCAGCACGCTGCGAAAGGCCCGCCCGGCGGCAAATCCCAGCAGGAGAGGGGAAAGGCTCCAGCGCAGCAGGGCAGCCGAATCGGGACGCGTCCACTGCACGCGGCGGTAAGCCGCGCCGCTGGCGGCGGCATCCGTCAGCAGGCTGGTTGCGGTACAATCCGCGCCCGGCAGGGCGGCTTCGCCTTCCAGGGCGTGCGGAAAAGCCTCCCCGCCCCACTGCAGGCGGCTGCCGGCGGCAATGATGAGGCGCTGCAGGGTCTCGCCAGTTGGTTGCAGCAGGCGCACCCGCAGGCTGAGCGGGGCAGGCAGACCGCCGCGCAGGTCGCCGGCGGCAATATCGGCAAAGTTCTGGTGCCCGCCGCCGCCGTCGGAATGGTTGAAGAGGGTCAGGCCGGTTTCCAGCCGGCTGCCGTTGGCGTTGGAAAGCGGCAGGGCGGCTGCCGTTTTGCGCCAGTTTTTGCTGCGGCGCAGGTAAAGCCGGGCGGTAAAGGCGCCGCGCGCCGCACTCTGGTTGAGCGGGTCGGCTTCCAGCCACCCGTCGCGCAGGGCGGCGTAGAGCGGTTCATCTCCGGCCGCGGCGCGGTGCTCCAGCCGGGCAAAGGGCGTGCCGCGTACCTGGCTCAGCACGGCTTCCAGCCCTTCCAGCCACTCGCGGATGCCCGCTCCGCGCAGTCCCAGCAGGGCGCATTCGATGACTTCCCCGTCGTTTTCGGATGGGCGCAGTTCCAGCCAGCGCAGAGATTCCAGAGGCGGCTGGGGCGCGGCGGAGTGCAGCGCCCAGCCGGGTGAATCGGGCAGCAGAATGGTCAGCGAATTCATCGGCATCACTCCAGCGGCCAGCCGGGCTGCTGCGGGTCGTCGGCGGGTGGGTAAGGGGCGCTCTCGGTGGACTGCAAGCGGCGCAGGCGGTAGCGGTTCAGCCCGCTCAGCCCTTTCTCGAAACAGTCCAGCAGGGTGCGGGCGGTGGTCAGCGCGGCGGCCTGCTGACCGGCGTGGTAATCGAAGGCGTCCAATCGTTCGGCTGCCCGGCCGAGCAGCGCGTAGCCCAGCGCGCCGCGCAGCAGCAGGCTGTTGAGGATGGTCGGCAGGGTGGTCGGATTATTTTCGCCGTCCAGCCCGTAAATCAGCCAGCTTTCGCCGCTGGCTGCCAGCAGATCGTGGTAGGCCTGGCGCAGGGCGTGGGTCAGTTCGGCGTCGCTCCAGATGACCGCCTGCGGGTCGCGCAGAATGTGACGCAGTTCGGCAATCAGGTCGCTGGCGGTGTTCACCGGTTTTCCTCCCTCGGCCAGCACAATTTGCGCCCGTCGGCGGCGATGATGATCAGCCGGCCGTCGTCGGTCTGACGGAAGGCGAGCGGGGTTTCCTTCAGCCCCAGGGCGTGGCAGGCCTGCTGCACCGGCGGCGGCAGTTCCGCCCAGCCGGGCTGCGGGTTGGGCAGGGTGGGCTGGCTGGCGCGGCTCATCGGTGCGGCTCCTGGCTGCGCCCGGCGTCTTCGATGGCGACGCCGGTGGAATAAACGGCCAGAGCGGCGATGACCCCCTGGACGGCCTGCCAGCCGTTCAGTTCGCCGCTGCTCCAGCCGGCGGCGATGGTGACCAGCGCGGCAATCAGCGCCCAGAATTTGCGCGAACGCAGCAGGCGTTCCAGTTGAGAAAGGATGGGTTGCATGTTGGTTTTTCCTCCGGTTGAAAAAGTTGGGTGAAAAGCGGCAATCTGCCGCACAACCCCCTTCCATCCTCCCCCAATATCGCGAAGGCGATATTGGGGGAGGATGGAAGGGGTGATTCCGGTTAGCAGTGGTGAGTTTGGCTGCGCTTGGAGTGCCATGAACAGCCCCATGTCCTTTTGAGCGAGCGACAGCGAGCGCGGCAATCTCCCTTCCTTGAGGGAGACTCCTCGCTGCGCTCGGAGTGACGTTAACCCGGGCATGTCCATTTGAGCGAGCGACAGCGCGCCGTAAAAATCACTTTTCAAGGTGCAAATCGGGGTGGGCGGCCCACAAACGGCGCACCATCTCCTCCAGTGAGAGTTTGGGCGGCGCGCCGGACACGGCTGTTTGACCGCACCAGACACGCAGGTCGCTCAGGCTGCCGTTGAACCAGTTCAGGTCGAGCGGCTGCCCGCCGCCGCCCGGCAGGATGAAGCGGTCGCCGCTGAACTGCCACATGCGCCAGTTTTTTACACCGCGCGGCAGCGCGGGACCGAAAGCGCGCGGCAGGTGCTCACCGCGCAGGGTTTGCCAGTCCACGGTTAACTTGCCGCGCGGGTAGGGGTACTGCGCCAGCCAGACCTCCCACTCCGCCAGCCAGTCCAGCATCGGGGCGGCATAAGCCTGCACAAAGGTGGTGCGGGTGTAGATCAGGGTGGGTTTGGCGGTGCGGCGGGCAATGCCTTCGGCAACCAGCCGGGCGCAGCGGCTGATCTCGGCGGGCGGCAAAACGCGGGTAATTTTGCGGCTGACCCACTCATCCCAATCGCGCCAGTGCTGCTCGACATCCACCGCGCAGAAGTCCAGCGGCAGGTCATCGCCGGCGCGCAGGAAGTTTTCCACCTGCCGGGCGGGGTCGTTGGTCGGGTCGCACCAGTGGTAACCGCCGGTCAGCAGGCCGGCGCGGCGGGCGGCGTTGAGGTGCTGGCTGCGCCGCCCGTCGCGCAACTGGCTGCCCTGGCTGATCTTGACCACCGCAAATGCCACACCTGCAGCGCTCAGCGTCCCAAAGTCCACAAAGTCGTTCCAGTGGGAGACATCCACACCGAGGGCGCGTTCATCCGGCGGCGTGAGGGGTCGGGGTTCAGCCATCGGCTCGTTCATGGTCAGGCCACGTTGGCTTTGTAAAGCGGGCGGTAATCGGCGACGAACACGCTCACCCAGTGGCGCACCTTCATGCGGATTTCGTCATGGGTGAACAACGCCCCGCTGGTTTCGCGGTCGGCGATGAAGATTTCCGGCAGCAGGCCGAAGCGTTCGCCGAGGATGATGGCGGGGGCGAGGCGCGGGTCGGCAGCGGCGGCCCAGTCGTTCGGGTCGTTGAATTCCGGACAGGTGATCACATCCCCCATTTCGCCGCGCTGAAGATTTTCCGAAAAGATGTTGGCTTCGCGCTCAAAGGATGGGTAGAGGATGCGCATGGCGGTCAGGCGCAGGGCGCGCGGCACAATCAGGTAACGCGCATCCAGCGCCAGTTTGGGAGCGCTGCCGCCTTCGGCCACCAGCATGGGCTGTTCGTAAATGGCTTTGCTGGCGGCTTCCCACGCTTCGCTGGAAAGGGCAGCGGTGCCTAAATTGCGGTGATTGGCGGCATGAAACACCGCGCTGCCATCCGCCATTTGCGGGCCGACCCCGTTATTGGCGGTGAAGACGCTGCCCACCAGCGCCGAGATGCGCCGCAGGGCGGCTGAGGCCAGTTTGCGCGGGTACTGGCGCAATTTGTGGGTTTCGTCGCGCTCGAACATCTCCAGGGTGAGCGCCACATAACCGCCGTATTTGCCCCACTCGCCCACTTCGGCCGAATCGCGGATCGCCAGTTCGTTGTAGGCGGCTCCTTCGGCAACGCCGGGCAGTACGCTCACCTCGCCCACCAGCACGCCGGTAATCGGGTGCAGGCTGGAAAAATGCTCAACGCTGACAATCGGCTCCCACCAGCGGTAACCGCTGCGCCCCAGTTCTTCCCAGCCGCTCAGCACCAGTTTGTTGAGGGCGTCTTTCAGCAAACCCGGCAGGGTTGCCGTGGTCGCCAGGCGCACGCGTTCCGGGTAGTAACCGCCGTAGAAGTCATAGTCACCGGTCAGCAGGGTGTACAGCTCGCGGATGCCGCTCAGCCGGGCGGCTTGCAGGCCGGCCAGTTCTTTCGGTTTGGGGATGCCCAGCAGGTCATGCACGGCGGCGTTCAACTCGTCCTCCGGCGAGTGCACGGCTTCGATGCGCGGCGGACCCTGCACCCACTGTCCGGCGGTCAGCTGATGCACCATCCGGCGGGTGTCCTCGATGGCGCGCTGCAGGTCGGCGGCTTCAAACACCCGCCCGCTGAACTGGCGGCGGATGCTTTCGGCAGCCGGCGCGGGCAGGTGCGCCGCCGCCAGCGATTGTTCCAGCAGCAGGCGGCACAATTCGCCTTCCAGCACATCCGTCTTGCTCGCGGCCGGGGCTGGTGCGCTTTCGCCGGCGGCTGAAGATGGGGTAAGGGATTGTTCGTTCATCAGGTTTCCTCCATCGCGTGAAAAAGGGTTGAAAAGGAAGGGTTGAAATTGTTGATTGAGGGCGCGCAGAAATGTCCCGCCGCGCGCCGGTTGGATGACACAGTCCACCGACAGGACGCGCAGGATGCGCTCCACCTCGCGGCCGCGGGCGGTGAACAGCAAATCTGCCGAAAATCCCACCTGTGGTTTGACGGTTTCTTCCAGCATGGCGCTGCCCAGGGCGCGCAGCAGCCCGGCGGCCGGCCCCACGGGTTTGAGCCGCAGGCGGATGCCCTGACGCTGCTCGTCCCACTGCGGGTCATACACCACGCCCGCCAGATCGCGCAGGCTGGGCTGGGCGGGATGATGGTCGAGGTAACACTCGCGCCCGTCCCACAAAGGCAGCGACTGACGCAGTACCTCGGCGCCGAACACCCAGCCGTTACCTTCTCCGGCGCTGATCGCCAGGATTTCAAATTCGCCCAGCGCTTCGGCGTTCAGTTGAACGCGGGCGGCGCAATCTACCGGCCCCGATTCGGCAATGCTTGTGACGGTTGGGATGTTCATGTCAGCACCTCCTGTTTGGCTTCGCCGCTGAGCAAATCCACCTTGCCCGGCGGAAAACCGCCTGCTCCGCGCGGCGCAACCCCGCTGGGCGGGGCGGCTCTGCCGCGCTGCAGCAGTTCTTCGACCTGCGCCGTTTCGCCGATGAAACGGTACGCCACGCGCAGCAATTCGGGGTCGTCAATCAGTCCGCGGTCGCGCAGTTGAGTCACAACCGCCAGGATGTGGTTGCCGGCCAGCCCCAGCGCCACATTGTCGCGCGCCGAAAGATCGCCGCCGTGCACCCGGATGCGGGCGTGCGGGTTGACCCGCCCGCCGCCGGGGCGGTTGCCCTGCGCCAGCGCACGGCGCTGCACCGCAATCCCCAGCAGATCGCCCACCACCTGCACGAAGAACGCCTGACGCTGTTCAAAGCGGCGGTAGGTAGGCCCGCCGGCGGCTTCGGCGGTGGTGCGCGTGCTGGATTCCGGCTCGGCAAGGAAGTGCAGCGGCAGACCCGTGCCGGCGGCAATCATTTTCTTGATGGCCAGGCCGTCGGTGTTGGCGTCATCCGCTTCCAGATGGGGTTGAATCACCTCCCAGCTTTCGTTTTCGTCGGCAACCAGAATCGAACCGGGGGCGGGTGGTTGAGCATTCAGCCGCTGCTGGCGCGCTAGCCGTTCACCCTCGCTGGTGAAGCGTGAACGGACTATATAAAGGAAAGCCGTGCGGTAGCGGTTGAGGCGGGCGCGGTCTTCCAGCCAGTTGGCGTAGCGGCTCAGCCAGCGCAGCACCGGCAGCAGGTCGGATTCGCCCCACACGCAGCCGACCGGGCGGTTGATGGCGTAATGGCGCATCACCGGCCGAAAACTGCCGTCCGCTTGGGGGCAGTCTTCCAGCGGATGGTAGGCCTGCCAGGCGGGTGACTCGCGCCCGTCCAGGGCGGGGGCGGGCAGGTACTCCAGTGGTTGATCCACATCGTTGGGGCGCGTGCGGATTTCGTCAATCTGCCCGGCCGGCACGGCGCGGAAGTAACTCATCCCGCCCGGGTCGGTCGAAATCAGGATGAAGAGATTGCCGCTGCGGGTCAGTTCATCGCACCATTCGGGCAGGCGCAGGCTCATCTGGTTGAGCGGGTGCTGCCACAATTCGTGTAAAAAGCGGCTGGTGGCCGGGTGCTCGCAGGTAAAGGTGATTCCGCCGCCCACCACATACTGGGTGGTCAGTTCGACAATGCGCCGCGCCAGCGGGTTGACCCGCCAGGCTTCCAGTGCCTGCCGCAGCGCTTCGCGCCGTTCGGAAAACGGCCGTTCGTGGACGGCGGCGGCTGCCGCGTGGGTACCCAGCGTGAAGGTCTGGTCGGTTTCGGCTTGCAGGACTGCCCGTACCTGACGGCGCACCTCATCCGCCAGCAGGCGGCGTTTCAGTCCTTGCCACAGGGTTTCTTTCATATTCACCTCGTTCGAAGCGTGGATTTTTTTCAAAAACCGCGGTCCAAATCGCCCAGTGGGTCGCGCCCCGGCACGATCAGCGTTTCTCCGCCGGACGGCAGGGGTTGATCATCCAGCACGGCGCACAAGGCGGCGGAGATGAGCAGGTCGTCATGCGCCGGCTGGCCGGTGAGCGGGTCGCGGCTGCCGTCCGGCACGCCCCAGCGCATGCGCTTTTCGGGTCCGGGCAGAATTTCATACTGGCACAATTCCAGCTGGCGGGCAAACAACCGACCCAGTTCGTCATCGGCGGCATCGGCGGCTTCCTTCCAGCGTCCGCTTTCCACCAGCGCCAGAAAATCCCAGCCCAGTTTGCTCTTGCTGGCTGCCGTAAAGGTGAAGGGCATCACCCGTCCGGGCAGGGCGCGGCTGAGGAAGTCCGCCAGCCCGGCGCCTACGCCGGTAGCGTCCACCACCAGCCGGAAAGGACGCCAGGTTTCGGCCAGCGCGCGCAGCTCGGCATACAGGTCGCTGTGACGCACGCCCACCCACAGGCGGCGCTGCACACAGCGGTAGGTCGGTGCGCGCAGAATGGGGTCGGCGCAGGTGCTGCCGTCCACGGCAACAATCGTCAGGGCGGTGGCATCCCGCGAGGAGTTGGGCAGTCCTTCGCTCATTACAACCGCCGAAGCGGGGTTTTCCTCCATGCCGGCCACATCCAGCAAAAAGGCGTAAGTCTGCCCGGCTTGCGGCTGATTCAGCAGGGGGTGGTTGCCCGCCATGCGCGCCCGGCGCTGGGGTGAGAACAGCCCGCCCTGCCCGTCAATTTCCTCGCTGTAATACTGGCTGCGCACGAACGGGTGCTGCCGGCCCAGCCGCGCCACCTGTTCGGCAACGAATCGGGCGTAGGCGGGTACTTCGGCAGCCACCTGATCGGCGCCGGCAATGAATAAGCGCTGCACGCCGTCCTGCTGCTGAGCGAGGCGTGCCAGGCGCAGTTCGCGCGCCAGCAGGGTCTGACTGGTCCACGCCGTGCCCCAGAATACGCGGGTGGCATTGGTGGAGGCTGCCATGGGAGCAATTTCTTTGTCGTATTTTTCGATTTCAACATCCTGGGCTTCGTCCACTTCCAGCAATGCGCTGGCGGTTGCGCCAACGATGTTGCTGTGCGGTTCGCCGCTCAGAAAGAACATGCGCGCCTTGCCAACCCGGTAGATGTAGCCGTTTTCCTTGACCCAGCGCCCGCGCAGCAGGCTGTTGCGTTCCAGTACGCGCTGCAGTCGGCGCATGGCGTTCAGGGACTGCGGCTTCCAGGTGGGGGAGATTTTGACCATTTCGGCTTCGCAGTCCTGCAAACAGGTCAGCAGGTAAGCCTCCAGCTGCGCCTGAACCTCGTTTTTGCCCGACTGGCGCGGGAACATGACCACAAAGGTCAACCCCTGCCGGTACAGCACCGAGCGGGCAATGGCGCGGATGACCGCGCTCTGATAGGAGCGCAGACGGATTTTGCCGAAGGCGCGCGCATACAGCAGCGGGTCTTGCAGGGCTTCGCGCAGGGTGATGACCAGAGCATCGTTTTTGTTGGAATTCATACACCTCCTTTGAAAACAGGGATGGGGCGGGCCGAGAAGGGGGCCGGCGGCAGGCGCCGCTCCGTGAGGGGATGCCGTCCGGCGGTCAATATCGTCCGCAACTCAGCCCGCCCGGCCGGGAGAGAATCAATCCTGCCCTTCGCTGAGCAGCGAATGGATGCCGTTGGCTTCCATTTCGGTGCGGATTTCCTCCAGTGCGGCCCGCACCAGATCGCCGCTGGATTCCTGCTCGCTGAGCGACTGCTCGGTTTTCAGCAGGGTCGCCAGACTGGCACAGGCGCGCGAAACCGTGTGCAGCACCGAAAGCAGTTCACCCAGTGAAATGCCGTCATCGGCCAGGGATTGGGCGCGCCGAATCAGCAGGCGCATCATGCGAATTTCCTCGCTCAGTTTGCCGCCGTTGCGCGGCCGTTTGGATGGACTGACGGTTCGGCTCATCTTCCCTCCCGTAAATATAGAATGATTGTTCTATTCCGTGAACAGTTTAGAGCAGGAAAGGACGGCCGTCAATCTGTCAAAAAGTGCAAATTCTGGCATTGAATCTGCACCTTTGTGCAGAGGGAAATGTCCGATTTTGATGACACTGGCTTTACAAACAGGTTACAACCGCTTTACAGTTGCCTTTCAGAGCCGGATTTTTGGCTCAGCCTGCGCTATACTCAAAAGGCGGTCAGAAGTTGTGTGCGTTGGCTGAATTGTCTAAAAATGGTTACAAAAAGGTGTATGGTGAATGACAAAACACCAAAAACAAACCAAAAACTATTGACTTTTATACCGCGTTGTCTTATTGTAAAAACAGCAGAAATCGTTTCTTTCTGCTGCTGAGCACAGGTGGCGTATGTTCCAAATCTTGCAAACCATCCAAAAGCCGTTCCGGCGCTTCCGCCGTCATCCTGTCTGGCGGGATGGGCGCGCTCAATCCTTCGTTGAATTGGCGCTGGTGCTGCCGGTCTTGCTGATCATGCTGCTGGGTCTGGTGGAAGTGGCCATTTTCATTGGCCGTTATCTGGACATTCTTGACCTGACCCGCGAGGCAGCCCGTTTTGCCTCGGTACGCGATCCCTTCCAGTATTCCCCGCCTTCCGTCTGGCCATCCGGTCAAAACTGCAATGGCCCGCAAAACCCGGCCCGTCCGGTGGGGGTGGATTATTACAACATCAACGAACGCTGCATGACCTGCAGCGATCCCAATTACTTCCACTTTTACTACACCACCGCCTGCATCTTCTCGCCGCCGGCCGGCAGTGACACCTGCCGGACAAATGACCCCTTCTGCAATGGCTTGAATCCGTATGTCACCTTCAACCCGGCCACCGATGATGTGGTCATCTCGGTGTACACCGTTTCCAACCGCACGGTCACGCATGTCTGGCCGCGCGATGATGTCTGGCCGAATACCGGCTACTGGGCGCTTTCCGATCACGATGAGGACACCAATCACAACGGCAACTGGCGCACCGATTGCCGCGGAAACGTTGTCCGCAGCCAGCCTTATTACACCCGTGACCGGGTCATCAATGCCCTCAATGATACGCTTGGGCCGGCCAGCAAAGGTTTTGTAGCCGTCGAGTTCTACTACTGCTATGAACAAGTACTCAACCTCCCGCTTTTCACCCAATTTATTCCAAATCCGCTCAGAATCCATGCCTACACCCTCATGTCCCTCCCCGCGGCGCAGCCCACGCCCACTCCCAAGCCCTGAGTCTGGCCGACCATCGGCTTCGCAAGGACAGATTCTGGTCATCTTTGCGGTGGCCTTTCTGGTGCTGCTCTTCTTTATTGGGCTGGCGATTGATGCCGGTTCGCTGTATGTTACCTACGGTCATCTCAAGCGCGCTGTGGATGCCGGGGCGGTGGCGGCTGCCAACACCTTCAAACGCGGTGAAAATCTGGCGAGCATGACGGCTGCCACCGAAGAGGTGTTGATTTTGCACAATGTGGATATGTCGCAGCTCAACCTGCAGGTCTTCATCTGCGATGCGGACGGCGATTCGAACCGCGATGGCAACCTGCCGGCTGAGTTTTATGCCCGCTGCCCGGATACTTCTGCCGGGCAATCACCCCGCAAGCTGGTGTGGGTGGAAGCTACCCAGCGTGCCCCGCTGTATTTCCTCGGCCTGATGGGGTTTGGGCCGGTCAACCTGACCACCAACGCCATTGCCGAAGCGGCGGCGGTGGATCTGGTGATCGTGCTGGATATTTCCGAATCCATGGCCAGCGATACAGCCGGCTTCATCCCCGACGATTATGACCCGGATTCCACCTGCAACCCGTTCACCCGCACGCCGCCGGCCAACCGTGCCGCCCCGCCGCCGGCCGGCGCCTGCCTGCCGATGTGGCACGCCAAGAACGCCGCCGATGCACTCATCTCGCGCATGTATCAGGGCTTCGATCAGGTGGCAATCATCACCTACGACTCGCGTGCCGAGCTGCATCCCATCCCCAACATGCGAGGTCAGACGGTAGCCCTCACCGATAATCTGGAAGCTGCCCGCAATTACCTGTGGAACAGTATCAAAGTGCATGACGACCCGCCCGTCCGCCGCATCTGGAAGCAGTGGGTGGATTACCGCGCCGTCAACCCGGTCAACCCCGAAGACCGCGACGGCGACGGGTCCGACACCGATAACCCAACCATTGTGGGCTACACCTGCCCCAACATGACCGACCCGCGCATGGCCGACCGCTGGTGGTCGGTGGCCGAGGGCGGCCCCGACCCTTACGGCTGGGGCGGCGTGCCCTGCGATGATGACGCTCTGCTGGATGCCTACGACTGGGACGGCGACGGCGTGTTTACCATGGCCGATCACAACGCCGCGCTGGCTTACCTTGCCAAGTACCCGGTGCAGTACAGTCAGGGGCGCGCCATCCGTCCGTCGCTCTCGCCGCTTTCCACCTGCATCGGCTGCGGGCTGCGGGCGGCCAACCTGGTGCTGAACGATGCCCGCCCCGGCGCGGTTTGGGTGGTGGTGCTGTTCACCGATGGGGTGGCCAACCTGAGCGATACCGCTGGCAGCGGCGGCAGCGGCCCTGGCGATACGCCGTGGACGGGCGGGCTGGTGCCGCTTGCCTACCCGAACGGCTTTTGCGACGGGCGTCTGAATCAGGGCTGGTGGCCGGCTCTGTGCATTGATACCACCAACACACCGCGTTACTGCATTGATGATCAGGAAGAAACCTGCCCGCCCGGTTCCACCTGGATCCGCAATAACAACCAGCCCTCCTACCATCGCAACAACAAGTACTCGGTCAGTGATTATGTCCGCGATATGGCAGATGCACTGGCGCTGACCCGTTCCACCAATCAGAACGAACCGCGCGGCAATGATGTTGCCGTCTATACCATTGGGTTGGGGGCGGTCAGTCTGGGTGAACCGTTGCTGCGCTACATTGCCGCGGTGGGCGATGACGGTGACCGTACCACCAATCCGTGCGCCACGGCGCCGGCCTTCCGTTCCTGCGGCCAGTATTACTACACCAACAACCCCGAAGATCTGGTGCCCATCTTCGAGGATATTGCCACCCGTATCTACACGCGGATTACCCAGTGATGCACTTCGCGGAAAGCGAGGGATGCCGATGAAAATGCCCAATTTTTCCTTCAAATACCTCTTCTTCCAACGGCGCAGCCAGCGGGCGCAGGGTCTGGTGGAATTTGCGCTGGCGCTGCCCATTCTGCTGATGCTGGTATTCGGCATCATTGAATTTGGGCGTTTTCTGCAAGCCTGGCTGGCGCTGGAAAACGGTGCCCGCTTTGGCGTACGCTATGCGATCACCGGTAATTTCAACCCGGCTTACTGCGAAGCAGCCGCTCAGGCGCTGGCGCTGGAAGATGCCGATATTGCCGATGGACATTACGACTGCCGCGTTCCCGAATCTTTCTCGCAGGATTGGGAGCAGATGCAAAATGCCCTGCAGGACTGGGCGCGTCTGCCCTCCATTCGGGATGCGGCGCTGGCCGGGGCTACCGGCATTGCCTGGGACCCGGCGGCAGCCGTTTCGGGTGATTATCTGGCTTATCTCGACTACGGCTGGAATCATTCCGATTTTGACATGGTCAACCGCGGCAATCCGGCTATCAGAGGTTATTTCAATATAACCACCTGTTCTAACCGCATCGAGCCGGTCGGCAGCAATCAGGCAGCCCGTTTCCAGTTCAACCCGAACCCGCGTTATTATGTTCCCAATGACCCCACCAGTCTGGATGATTACCGCTTTCCGGATTACTGCGAACGGGTGCGCGGCAACATTGATGCGGCTGGCAACTTTACCAACCCGGTCACCGAACGTTATGTGGACGACGCCGGCGGCCCGGGCGACCGCGTGCGGGTGGTGCTCACCTACCGCCATGAGTTGATTACGCCTTTCCTCAACTCGTGGTGGCCGACCGTGCGCATTCAGGCCATGCGCGAGGGCATCGTTGAAAAATTCCGCACCTCGCGGGTGACCGGTCTGGTGGGCAGCATTGGCATGGCGGCTACCTTTACGCCGACCCCGCCGCCGACCGCCACCGAAACCCCCACCACCACCCCCACCAATACCCCCACGCCGGTCTTCTGTGAGTACAACGGCTCGGTCCTGCGCCAGTACTGGACCGGTATCAGTGGCAGCAGCCTGAGCGACCTGACCGGTAACGCGCGCTACCCCGGCAACGCTACCGGTTATGACTTCCGCACGTCCTACGAAGCACCAGCCAACTGGGGCGATAATTACGGCCAGCGCATGCGCGCTTATGTCTGCGCGCCGTGGACGGGAGAATATACCTTCTACATTGCCAGCGATGACTCCAGCGAGCTGTACCTCAGTTCCAGCCAGAATCCGGCCGGCGCAGCGCGGATTGCATATGTCAACGGCTGGACGGATTACCGCCAGTGGGATAAATACACCACCCAGCGCTCTCAACCGGTCACCTTGCAGGCCGGGCAGTTGTACTATCTGGAAGCCATTCAAAAGGAAGGCAGCGGCGGCGATCATCTTTCGGTGGCGTGGACCGGTCCCGGTATCACCGAACCCGGCGACCCGCCGGTGGTCATTCAGGGGCAGTATCTGGTGCCGCTGACACCCGAACCAACCTTTACCCCCACCCCCACCAGCCTGCCGCGCTGCGAGGATCTGGTGGTGGTGGGCGAACCGCTCACCTTCCAATCCTACGCCGCTGGAAATCCCGGCAGCGGCTACATCATTCAATCGCAGCTGCAGAACACCGGCCCCTACAACATCTACATGAGCGGCGCGCTGATGGACTGGAACGGCCAGTGGCACAATCCGGTGCACAGCCAGCCCAGCGGTCACATTTTCAACTACTACGCCGGCAGCAATCAGAGCCAGCCGATTTACGACCCGCCCAACATTGCCTCCTACCCCTATGGGCATGTCTTCACCCCCACACCAAACCGCAACCTGATTGCGCCGTATGGCGGCAATTTCCTGCGCTGGGTGTACGGCCAGCCAAATCCGGCCGTCAGCAATTTCTCCTTCTGGATTAACCCCAATTTCAATCACTACCCGCCGGTGGGCGCCGGCACCCCCACCCCGCGCATGACGGTCACACCGGTTTCGTGGGCTGTTTCGGGTAACAGTCAGTATCATAATTTCTACTGGGCCGGCGATTTTACCGGCAGCATCTACTACAACATTGTCCCGACGGTGGGCCCCACCCTTTCCTGCGTCCAGCAGGTGACCGGCTACCCCGGTCCCAGCATTCAGGTGATCATCAACCCGGGCGGTACACCCTTCTCGGTGCGGGCGATCATCAACGGCAACGACAGTAATGTGGATACTACGCTGGGAGTGTACTTCTTTGTCTATGACAGCGCCGGCAATCTGGTGCACTGGTCGCGCGATGCCAACACCTGGTTCTGTATCTTTGGGCATACCGGCAGCGGCAGCAGTCGGCGCTGCATTACCCGCACACCGCTGGTGGATTCGTGGGATCAGGGCGGCGGGTTGATTCGCAACGGCAGCTACACCCTGGTGGTTCTGGCGCGCAACAATGATGCCAGCAAGAAGTCCAACGTGGCGGTGGTGCCTTTTGTCATCTCGGCTAACACGCCCACCCCCACCGCACGACCGACCAACACGCCTACGGTAACCATGACCCGCACGTTCACGCGCACCTTTACCGCAGGTCCGACCCGCACCAACACACCGATACCCTCGATCACACCTACCTTTACGGTCACCATGACCCGCACGGTTACCCGCACGCCGACCATCACGCGTACCCCGACCATTACCCCCACACCCACCTTGTGTCTGACGCCGTGGGAACTGGGCGGCTGCAACTAGGCTGAATGTTGGAAGATTAGGAGGGTGCCGTAAACGGCACCCTCGTTTTTTTTACGTGAATTTGGGAAAAGTTCAAGATCCGGCAAGTAATACAATTACCCCCTCACGGCCTCCCCCAAAACCGTTGATGCGGTTTTGGGGAAGGTGCAGATTGGGGTCAAAAATCCTAAAAAGGATGGGAAGGTGAAGATGACTTTGAGAAAGCGGTGCAACTTCCTCGTGCGTTATTGAATTTGTAAACCTTTAGTTCTATAATCAAATTAATCCGAAAGAACCTGACGTTTTGTCATTTCTCTACGACGGGGCGGGTTTACAGTCAAACACATCCAACAAAAGGTGTGAAACTTTGGTTTCGAATGGCTGATTGCAATTGGGGAGGCAGCTATGCGATACCTTATGTTCCTGTTTATCATTCTGGTGTGCTGTTTAACAGCCTGTGTGGACATCCCTTCGCAATTCGGCTTCGATGTGAATGTGGAAACCAGCAGCGAACTGGGACCGGATACCCTTGCCCGCATTGATGCTGTCAACCAGACCCTGGCAACCGGTGTTGAGGTTGGACCGGAAACCCGGCAGGTCATTCGCGAACTCAACGATACCATTCGGCAGGGGGTCAAAGCCGGTTTTGACGATGCCACCCTGGCGCGGGTGGATGATCTGTTGAGGGTAGTGGAGGACGGCCTGAAGATTGGGCTGGATGCGGAAACTCTGGATACCATCAACGGCATTGTGGATGCTATGGACCGCATGCCCGGCAACTGGGAAATTGCCGCCAGCGAAATTGTGCGAACGCTGGAGCGTTCCGGCGGCACGCTGGCAGGCAGGATGGCCGACGAAGTCGAAGCGGTGATGAACGAAGCCCGCCTGAACATGCAGCAGATGACCGCCATTGCCGGCACCGAATTTCGCTGCAATGTGGATTTCCTCGGTTCCAAAGCCGGGGCTACGGTCAATGAATTCATTGGGCGCAGCATCATCGGCCGCTTGAAGAACATTCTTTCGGGGAAACCGGCAAAGGAAGAAATCCCCACCCCGTGGGTCTGTCAGGTCATCCCGGAACGGATCGAACTGATTCAGGTGGGCGGGCGGCTCATTTTTCCGGACGGCATTTTGACCCTGACCGGATACAACTACGTGGAAGCCAACTCGCCGCGCGCCTATGTGGTGGATGAAGCCGGCAACCGGCTGGAATCAATTCAATTGTTTCCCTACCGCACCAGCCCCTATCAAATCCAGCTCAATTTGCAGGATCTGGATTTCAGCGCCATTCCGCCGCGTTCGCGCATCGTTTTTCAGTGGCCGAATGTGGCGGAAACCAGCGGGGTAGCCATTCTGATGCCGGCAATCAACCCGCCGGTGGCGCGTTTCACCTTTTCACCCGCGGGCGGCAGCGCTCCGTTGACGGTTCAATTCACCGATACCTCGACCGGCGACCCCTCGCAGTGGTACTGGTCATTTGGGGATGGCGCTACTTCGAACGAGCGCAATCCCACCCATACCTTCATGGAAGCCCGCCGCTATGAGATCCAGTTGACGGTTTCCAATCCGCTGGGGTCTTCCACCGTTTCGGAAGTGCTGGTGGTGGGCGAGCAATTGACCGCCGATTTCACCTTTTCACCCCGACAGGGAGATGCGCCATTAATTGTGGAATTCACTGACCGTTCTACCGGCAACCCAACCGCCTGGGAATGGGATTTTGGCGACGGTGAACGCTCCACCGAGCGCAATCCCATTCATGTCTATTACACCCCCAATCTTGCCGGTTATCGTGTAACTCTGCGGGTGAACAATGATGTGGGCAGCGCAGTCAAAACCAGCCCGGATCGCGTGCTGGTCAAAGAGAAACTGGATGCCGATTTTACGGCTGAAATCACCAGCGGGCGGGCGCCGCTGACGGTCGCCTTTCGCGATACCTCCAGAGGCAGCAACATCACTGCCTGGTTGTGGAATTTTGGCGATGGCACAACCTCGACCGAACGCAACCCCACCCATACCTTCAGCGAGCCGAATCTCTACGATGTAACCCTGACCGTCACCAATGCCGAAGGACAGAGCAGCAGCGAAGTGCGCCGCGGCTACATCAACGCCTATAAACTGGTCAATTTACCGCGTCCGGGGTTCATCGTAATTCCCATGTTCAACATTCTGAATGATGTTGCCGCCTACACTCCTTCTTTTCAACTGACACAGGGGGGTGAACAAAAGGATACCGCCATCCCATATGATCGGTACGTGTGCGGTATTGTCGGAATGGCTGCAACGGATGGGGACATTCAGGAAAATGACCCGGGCGACATCCTCAAGGCATATTTGTTCCGTCAGTACAGCGCTTCGCTGGGTAAAGATTCGTGGTGGTTGACGGCTGATTTTCGTACCCACCGCTCCAACGAACGCTGGACGATTAATTTGCTCTGTCTGGAGCGCAAGACGGAAAATTCGGTGTTTATCTATCGGGAATTCAACCGTCTGGAAGGCGGCAAGGATCACCTGACCGGCCTGATGACCAGCGATTACCACTTTTGCGGTATTGTCGGACAGGCAGCCCTGTTTGGGGACATTGAAGAGAATGGTGTCCGCCCTGTCCTCTGGCAGGCGTTCATGGACGGCAGCGGTCCCGAATGGAAAATTGTGGTGGATTTTGCCACCCACAACCAGAACGAGTCCTGGAATGTCAACGTGCTGTGTCTGAAACGGGGGGCTTATCTGGCAACCGACAAACCGGTTTTCCTGACCAACCGCTATACCTACCTTGCCCCGCCGGATAACCGTTACCGCACCAGTATTTCGGTCAATGAGTACGCTTGCGGCGTGGTGGGCATTTCGGCAGAACGGGGTGACATTCTGGAAAACGACACCCGCAACCCTCTCCTGCTGGCGGATATGGTGCCGGACGGAAGTACTTGGTCAGCGCGCACTTACTTCGCATGGCACAACAAAGCACCGGACTGGCAGGTAGATACCCTCTGCATCCACAAAGATTATGTGAAAGGAGAAATTCCCCCACCCTGATCATTATTTCGTGAGTTCGGGATAAGATCAAAACCTGGCAGGCGATGCCAATCATCCCCACCTGCACCTCCCCCAAAATCGCCCTTGCGATTTTGGGGGAGGCGGGAGGGGGGACGAAAATTCGAAAGTTGATGTGAAAATCATTTATCCCGAACTGACGTTTATTAAGCGCGGTGAAAGGGCATTTCGTGAGGCAGGAGAATCCCCTTCTGCCTCACCGTTTTAATGGATTTACCAGCCGCTGGCTTCAAAAATGACTTGCAGCAGTTGCCGGCGTTCGTCAGCCGTCATCGGCCGCGAGCGTAAAAAGTCCTCAAAACGCAGGGTCAGCAGTTCCACACCCAGATAACGCCCGTCGTAGAAGATGTGGCGGTCAATGAAGGCGCGTTCGAACGGTTCGCCCAGCGAGTACTGATCGAAGAAAAGATTGCCCAGCCCGTAATGCAGAAAGCTGTCCTCGTAAAACTGCATGGCTTGCGGCAGGTGCCCCTGACTGCCCGAAACGATCACCGCCCCGGCTGCGGCTACCCGCTCAAAGTCCTCTACGGCGCGCGGTCTGGCAGCGAAGGTTTCGTATTCCAGATGGGAGAAGGTTACAATCGGCAGGTAGCCGGCCGAGCGCAGACGGCGGATTTCATCCGTCAACCGGTCAAAGTCACACAGCACGGCTCCGGGGCTGTCGGCTGAAGCCTTTGCATAGGCCGGCCCTTTGGCATTGCAGCCAAGGAAGGCAATCCGATTGCCGTTGTGCTCGAACAGCGCTGGCTGCCAGCCCTCTTCCAGCGTTGCCCCGCCCCCGTAGGTTTGCCAGCCGCGCCGGTGGTATTCTTCCAACGTGAGTAAGACATCTTCGGGCGCGGCGTCAATGAAATGGTCGCCGGTCATCTCGACCACATCCGTGCCGACCGCTTCCAGCAGTTCAATCCAGCGGATGTCGCTGCACGGAAAGATGATCACACCCGCTTCGTTCAGCCCTTCCTGCCGCGGTGAGCAGCCCTGCCGAAAGGCGACCTCGTTGTTGATGTGGGTAATATCCGCCTCGCGCAGCCAGTCGGCCACTTCGGTGAGGGCGTGCTCCACACCGCGCAGGCGCAGGTAAAGCGCGGTGGCACGTACCAGCGCCGTCACGCCGGTCACGGCAACCACCGTCATCTTGCTTTCATCGCGGTTGCCGGCTGGCAGAATACCGGCCAGTTCGGCCGCCCGCTCACCGCTCAGGGCAAAAGGCAGTGCCAGCGGATAGGCGCTTTCATCCAAACCGCGCGCCAGCGGGGAAATGCCGTCCACTGCCAGGACTTTCAGGCGCGGTTCAAGGCGCTCAAAGGGGATGATTCCGCGCGCGGTTGGCTGCTGCCACAGCGCTTCGCTCAACCTGCCGGTTGGCACAACTTCAACCGCTCCCTCGGCGGGCGCTCCCCACCAGCCGGTCAACATGGCCAGCGTGTCCGCTTCGACGATGAGCGGCGGCAGGGTGGTATTCAGGCCATACCATGTTTTGCGCAGGGTAACCGAATCAATTTCATCCTCCACGGTTGCAAAACGGGCAACGACGGCATAAACCCAGCTGCCGGCTTGCAAACCATCCGCGCCAACCTTGACCTGTACCTGCGCATTTTGCGGTTGATCGGTTTTCTGCCAGCCGGGTGGCAACTGCGCAGCTTGAAGCAGGGCCGGCGGCAGGTGCGGATCGAACCAGATCAAACCAGCAGTCGCCCCGCTGAGCGGAAGTGCGGGGGCGGTTGGGTTGGGGAGCGGAAGAAAGGGGGTTGGGGTTGTTTCGCCGTTTTCTTGCAGCCAGGCCGGTGGTTTGACTTGCGGCAGCACCTGACAGCCGGCCAGCCAGATCATCAGGAAAAGCGGAAACCAGGTGCGTTTCATGGCTCGAATTATAGAATATAATCACCCCATGTCTGTTGAAATCACCCCTTACAAAAGTGAATGGAAAGACGAATTCCGGCAGATTGCCGGTTTTCTGCGTCAGGTTTTGGGAAATTTAGCCCTGCGGATTGACCACATCGGTTCAACGGCCGTGCCGGGGCTGGATGCCAAGGATGTCATTGACATCCAGGTGACGGTGACGGCGCTGGACGAAGCCGTGATGAACGCCTTGACGGCGGCCGGTTTCACTCACCGCGCAGATGTCAGCGGAGATCACCTGCCGCCGGGTTGGGATGAGGACGAGGCCGGCTGGCGAAAGTGGTTGTTCAAACCGCCGCCCGGCTGGCGCGAAGTCAACCTGCATGTGCGCATTGAAGGCGCTCCCAATCAGCGCTATCCGCTCCTCTTTCGGGATTACCTGCGGGCGCATCCGCAGACCGCCCAAGCCTATGCCAGCCTCAAACACCAGCTGGCCGCGCATATTCCTGACCGGCACACTTATTCAGATGTAAAAGACCCGGCCGTGGATTTGATTTATCTGGCAGCCGAGGAATGGGCCGCCCAAAGCGGCTGGCAGCTCCCGCCTGCCGATGCCTGACCCATTCCTGTGAGGTTTATGGCGCTGTGGGAGCGTTCAGCTGCTGTTGGACGGTTTGCGGTAATTCTGACGAAAAAGCGCGCAGGTTTTGGGCAATTTCATCCGCCTGAGCCGGGCTCAGGGCGTAAAAAGCGACCGTATCACTGGTACAGACGATGTTATCGGCAATCCGCCAGCGGCCGACTTCCACCCAATCGGGCGGCTGGGGGTAGAGATCGAACCACTCCGGGAAAAGAACGGCCAGCGAAGCCGCCTGTTCTCTTGCCAGCCGATCCACCTTTGCGGTACTCCAGCTGCCCTCGCGCCACCACCTGCCGGTTTCAAGGTTGGCCAGCCCGACCACATCCACCAGCTCGATATTCGCATAATAACTGATTGCGCCAATGTCATTGGCTACGATGGTCTGACCATTGTAAAAGCGGCTGACAAAGCGCGCCATTTGCACCTGTTGTTCATGGATGTTGCGCACCGCCAGCGGATAAGCCGAAAGGGCATTGCCCGCCCGGTAGGCAATCGGCAGCAGGAGCAGCAGCGCCACGCCCAACGCGGCAGCAACCGCAGGCGTAAAGCGCAGCCGCCGCTCGCTTTCCAGCCGTTTGAGCAGCAGAGCAGTCAGCTCCATCAGAATCAAAGCGCCCGCAAAGATCAGGTACGCCTCATAACGGAAGAACCAGCCGGTCCTGGCCAGCTGCAGGTGGAGAGCGAACATGCCGCTGAACAAGGCCACCCGCCAGCGCAAAGGCGGGCTGGTCAAACCGCCGCTCTCTGCCAGCGCGAAAGCCAGCCACACCGCAATGATCAACCCCAACAACGCCGGGCTATCCAGTAGGTTGTAAACTCCCTGTGTCAGGAACTGAGTCAGACCCGTTACGGAAAACAGGTTGATCTGGCTCTTCACCAGAACCGAATTGGGAAAGAATGCCCAGCCGTTCGCCACGGAGATGAGTCCGTAAACGGTCATCAGGCTGGCGCTTGCCAGCCCTGCCGCAAGCGCATCGCGCCAGCGGCGCTGGAACAGCAAACCGGCAATCAGCCAGAAGAGTAAAAACAGCCCCTCATACCGGGTTACCGGCAGCAGGGCACACAAAACCGGCAATCCCCAGCGCAGGCTGGAAGAGGGAGAATTTTCGGCCAGAACCAACGACCCTGTCCAAAGCACCGCCGCGGTCAATAAGGAATGAAGGGCGTGTTCCATGCCGGTCAATCCCAGCACCGGCAGGGGGGTGAAAATTAAAATCAGCACCACAAGGGTCAGGCGGATCATCCGCCGCCCGGATTTTGCCAGCAGCCGCTGCGCCAGCAGCAGGGCAGCCGCCCCGCTCAGCAGGCTGAGCAGCAGGGCAGCCCAATCCCGTACGCCGAACAGGTGGAAGGCTGCCGCCAGCAGCAAAGTCCATAACGGGGATGAAGTAGCCGAGGTGAACGGGCTGAGGTCAACACTCCAACGCCCATCCTGAACGAAGTGACGGGCAATTGCCATGTGAATGAAGGCATCATCCACCGGGTAGCCGGGCTGTCCGCCGGTGTGATTGAGTGCCTGGGTAAGTAAGGCAATTGAAAGCAGGATGTACAGGAATAAGGGCAGCAGAGCGAGGAGATTGATTTTTTTCATGAAGCCATGGTTCCCTGTTGAGATTATACATCCAGCCTTAAATGAAAAACTCCGCAAGGACTTACAAAACCCTTACGGAGCAACTTTTCCTGCCAAAGCCGGAATTTTAGCGGGTAGCGGCCGCGGCGCGCTTTTCCAGCGCTGATCGAATCATCAAAAATTCGCCGATATTTTCCATCGTTACCAGACCCACCAGCCGGTCATCGGCAATCACCGGCAGGGTGTGGCATTCGCGCTCCTGCAATTTGCGCGAGACCTCTTCCAGCATGTCGTTGATGTGGGCGCTCTCGAATCTGCAGTCCATTGCGGCAGAAACCGGCGCGTTCTGCCCCAGCCGCTGTAAAGCCTCCACCAGACTTTTGCGCGTCAAAACCCCGACCACCCGCTCTCCGGAAAGCACCGGAAAATCCTGCTGGGTGCTGCTCATCAGCAGTTCGATGGCGCGGCTGAGCGGTTCGCCTTCCTGCAGGGTGCGGAAATCGGTCACCATGGCTTGGGAAACGGGGATACCGCTCAGTGCCGATTTCATCTGTACCATGCTGGCTTCCTGGGCTGCGCCAATATAGACAAAGAAGGCGATGAACACCAGAAACGGGTTGGTAAACAGGCCGATGAAGCCGAACACAAACGCCAGCGCCTGCCCAAGGGTTGCCGCCGCCTGGGTCGCCTGGGTATAAGGCAGGCGGGTTGCCAGCAAAGCGCGCACCACCCGGCCGCCGTCCATTGGGAAGGCCGGAATCAGGTTAAAGCCTGCCAGAAACAGGTTGACCACCATCAGTCTTTCCAGGAACGGCCCGCCGGTCATACTCAGTGAACCGAGCGGCTGCAACGCACCGCTGAACAGCAGCCCGATGAACAACACCGCCGAGATGACTACATTCACCAGCGGCCCGGCCAGTGCTACCCACAATTCCTGCATCGGCTTCTCCGGCATCCTTTCCAGCCGCGCCACCCCGCCGATGGGCAGCAGGGTGATATCTTTGGTCTGAATGCCGAACTTACGCGCAGCCAGGGCATGTCCCAGTTCATGCAGTACCACACACAAAAACAGAGCCAGCAGAAAACCCACGCCGGTAATGACCGCGTTCACCGAACGCCCGACCAGATAGTAACTGAATGCAACCCAGCCCAAAATCAGCAAAAAAGTTGCGTGAATTTGAATGTCAATTCCCGCCACCCGTGCAATTTTCAAAGACCATTTCATTTTTACGCCTCACTCACTCAATCCACGAATAACCAGTCTGTCCCAATAGGGGTTACCCTTATATTACTATATTGGTGAGCAAGTATCAATTTTTGATTAACAAAGTGTATAAAGCCCATAAAAACTAATTCCGTCGAGAATTCTTCTCTTCTGCCTCACCTCTTGAGAAAAAGGTTGTTGTAAAAGGCCAGTACAAGTGCGGAACAAAAAAATTTCTTATAAAGAATGAGGAATAATTGAAATTGCCTCTTGACTAGAACATAATTTCTGATATTATAGATAAAGAATATCATATTTTGGATTCATCGTTTCCCTCCTGACTGAGTGGATGAATCGCCCATTGTTTTTCTGAATATCATGAGAGGAGCAAAATCATGACCGTTGTAAACCGTAAAATCGTGCCATTTCTGTGGTTTGATAAGGTAAGTGACGAAGCAGTCAATCATTATCTTTCTGCCTTCCCGTCTTCATCCCTCCGCAGGGCTACAACTTTACCAGAAACACCCTCGGGTGTGGTAGAGATTTTTGCTGTTGATCTTTTGGACAGTGAATTCAATTTGATGAGCGCAGGGCCGGAGTTTAAATTCACCCCCGCCATTTCATTTCTGGTCGCCTGCAGCAGCGCAGCAGAGGTTGACACTATCTGGCAGCAACTTGTGCCGGGTGGCTCTGTGTTGATGGAATTGGGTAGTTATCCCTTTAGCGAACGGTTTGGCTGGCTTCAGGATAAATTCGGCGTTTCGTGGCAGATCATGTTTACTGGCCAGCAACCTATCCCCCAGCGAATGATTCCGTTTTTGATGTTTACCGGGGCGCAATGCGGCCGCGCAGAAGAAGCCATTCAATTCTACACTTCAATCTTTCCGAACAGTGGTGTGGAAGATATCCAGCGCTATCAAAAAGGGGAAGAACCGGATCAACCGGGGAGTGTGAAGTATTCCGAATTCAAGTTGTATGGGCAGTCGTTTGCTGCAATGGATAGTGCCTATGATCATGGTTTTACTTTCAATGAAGCCATTTCTTTTGTGGTGAATTGCGAAACACAAGAGGAAATTGATTATTATTGGGAAAAACTCTCCGCTGATCCTGAGGCAGAAATGTGCGGCTGGCTGAAAGATCGTTTTGGTGTATCCTGGCAGATTGTTCCAACAATCATGTATGAAATGCAGCAGACCAAAGATGCCGACCGCCTGGCACGGGTGACCGAGGCCTTTCTTCAGATGAAAAAATTTGACATTGCCGCTCTGCAGCGGGTTTATGAGGGCGGCTGAACCTGAGTGAGGAATCAAAAAAGGACTGTTGCTGCCGCAGGGAGATGGCGGCTGCAGTCCTTTGATCCTCTGCGCTGGGATGTAATCAAATTGTGGATGTTTCGCTTCACTACTGCATATTACCCAATCTGCCTGAGGTGTAAGTAAGTTTGTCCAGCACCTCATGAACCCCGGCAGACGGATTATGACGCGGAAGCGTTTTCCTCGTTTTCCCACTCCCACTGATTGAGTTCGGGGAACAATGCGTAAGCCGTCAGGTCAAGTTTGAGCGGTGTGATGGAAACAAAACCATCCGCCACGGTACCGATGTCGCTGCCGCGTTCGGGAATGCCGGTCGGTGAATCGCCGCTGATCCAGTAATACGGGCGGCCGCGCGGGTCCACCCGCGAATCGAGTTTATCGTGATAGACGCGCAATCCCATCCGCGTCAGGCGGTATCCCTTAATCTGCTCCAAAGGCAAAAACGGGATGTTGACATTCAGCAGGTTGCCTTCCGGCAGGCCGTTCTAAATGACGGCGCGGGTAACGCGGCGGGCAACCTGCAGGGCTGCTTCAAAATCTGCCAGAACGAGGTGGTTTTTGGGTGAGTCCAGCGAAAAGGCAATCGCCGGCAGCCCCCAGATGGCCGCTTCCATTGCCGCCGTAACCGTACCGGAATAGGTAACATCATGACCGAGGTTGGCATACGGGTTGATGCCCGACACGACCAGATCTACCTTCTCACCCAGAAAATTGCAAATCGCCAGCGCCACACAGTCGGATGGCGCGCCGTCGGTGGCAAAGGCGGGGGTGCCGTCATCCAACGGCATTTCCTTGACCCTCAGCGGCCGGTCGAGCGTTTTAACATGCCCGGAAGCCGACCAGTTGCGGTCGGGGGCCAGTACGCTGACCTTGCCAAGCGGTTTGACCGCCTGCGCCAGCGCCAGCAAGCCGGGCGCATGAATGCCGTCATCGTTGGTAACCAGTATGTGCATGAATTTCCTCCCGGTAAAAATTGCGCCGTGTTCCGTTCCCCTGACGGAAAAGAAGGCTGATCTTATCTTATCGTTTGAAGATTAGCAATCCACAAAAAATGGATTAAGATCAGGTAAAAATTATTTTAATGATCAAGACAATCTGATCGTCTGGATGAACGCGGGTAACTTTTGGAGTTGCTACCCATCCGCGTAAGCCAACCCGATAACTCCCATATCCAGCGGCTTATTGCGGAAGTTTTCAAAGGTCAGGTCACGCATTTCCCAGCCGGTGGCAGATTTGAGGTGATCGAACAGGGTGTAATACCCCATCGCGATACGCGCTTCCCAGTCCAGTTGAAGTTGCTGTGCCAGATGGTGAATCGTATCCGCATCCGGCGCTTCAATTTCACAAAAGCTGCCAAACGGCATTTCATCCAGTACGATCTCGGCTTCGCCCAGGCGGTAGGTGGTGCGGTACTTTTCATAAATCATGCTGACCTCGAAGCCCAGCGCTTCCAGCAGACGGCGGCAGGCATCTGCATCGCTGACTTCTACCTCCACTTCCTGACGAACGGCTACCTCGGCGCCGGCTTGCCCGGCGCCTTTGTAGGTGAGCAGCGCGTGCCCATCCTGCCTCAGGCGCAGCACGCGGTGAGCGCGGGTCAGGCTGCCATCCGGCAGGTCAAAGCGCAGGTTGAGTTCGTGATGCCTTGGCTTGACCTGCACCGCACCGATTTTTTCCAATCTCTGGCGGAAGGCGGCCAGATCACGCAGAAAAAACTTGGCTTCAATTTCCATGTCTTCCGGTTTCATGTTGCTCTCCATTCTTTCCATAACACCCAGGCCGCCAGCAAAACCAGCAGCAAAGAGGCCAGCAGACTGAACGGCAGATTGAAAAATTGGGGCGAACGGGCAAAAACCAACCGCTCGAACCAGTCCCACCCCAGCCAGAGAATGAGCGTCCCACCAGCCAGTCCGATCCCCCAGCGGCGGCGCAGCCACAAACCCAGCGCAGCGGGAAAACCCAACAACCCAAAAAACACGCCGCTGGCGATGAAGTACCCCAATCCCAGGGGAAGATTGAGCCGGCTGTAAAAATCTGCATTGCGGAGCATTTCGGCCAGCCTCAGCCAGCCGCCGAGCGAAATCAACAGGCAGGCCAGGGCCACTATCTTTAGCCCCCATGAGCGTTTTCGGCGAGGGTCAGGCCGGCTCACTTCCATGATACATCCCACAAGTGGACATGGGCGCTTTCGCCGTCACGGGTGCTGTAAACTTCAATGTCTATTTGACCGGCGGTCAGTTCTGTATCAAACAAAACAGTTACATCGCGCGGGTCGGGGGTTTCTTCCTTGTCGGCTTCAAAACGCAGCGGACTGCTGCCATTCGGCGGATAGACCCACACCACCACTTTACCCGGCACACCCCCAATCCGGGCGGTCAGCGATTGCAGGTTTTGCGGCTGATTAAAAATCAGATTCAACACCAACGGGTTGGCTTCCATCGTGCGGATTAAGGTGCCCGGCTGCCCGTCAAAGACATGTTCGATCTCGCCCATATCCAGCCGCGAGTAGCGCACCTTGAGCAGCGTGCCGTCATTCAGGCGCAGCGCCTTCTCCTGCAATGCGCGCCGTTCCTGCCGCTCCTGTTCGAAGATTTGCTGCGCATTGTCCACATAACGCAGGCGCACAAAATAAAAACCCACTTTGCCGTTGGGGTAATTCAGCGTGCGCTCCACCTGAATATCGGTAAACTTGTTGCTCTCCTGAACTTTGAGCCATTCTTCCGGAATCATCACGAAGCGGGTGTTTTCTGCCAGCGGCTGAACCTCGTTCAGGTGGCCCTCAATACTGCCCAGGCGAAATGGCTGCGGATCATCGAAGAAAAACCGTGCAATCACATCGGTGCCGTTTGCCCAGGACGGGGAAACCACCAGATCAACGCCGGGGTTTTGGTTGAGATAATCACTCACTTCGGCGAACAACTGGCGCGCACCCCACTGTAAGCCGCTCAAGCCGTAATCGCTTGACCAGAATGGTGCATTCTGCAAGGCATCCTGCAGCATTCCAAAGGCGGCTGCGGCAAGGATGAGGAAGATCAGCAGGCTGAGCCCAATCGTCCAGTTTGGACGCGGCCAGCGCTTTTGCAATCGGCTGCCAAGCCAGCCGATTGCGCTTTCCAGCCCAAGTCCACCCAACAAAGCCGCCGGAATCACCATGAACAGCGCGCGGGTGATGCCCAGTTTGACCAGCGCTGCCCCGCTGGGCGCCGCCAGCAGCGCCAGCAGAATCAGGCGGTATTCACTCCGGCGGATACCCCGCAGCGCGCGGATCAGACCGATGGCAACGAAAGGCAGCGTAATCCAGCCGAGATGGCCGTACCCCTTCATCACATGACGGATCAGCTCACCCGATTGGGGAACATACCAGTAAAGCGGGTTGAGGCCGCGCAGATATTCCCCAAAATAAATACCCAGTTTAGCCAGCAGAGGGCGGTCGGTCAGCCAGTAGGAATTGAGCAGGGTCAAATGACGCAGGGTTTCCCCCGGGTGCTCAATCTGGAAGCGGAAATAAGGCAGAGCGAACAGCGCTGCCAGTCCCAGCGCGAGCAGCAGGCGGCGGCGCTGCTGCCAGTGGTAACGCCAGTCCGAGATGAGCAGAAACAGGGACAGGCTGGCGATCACCATTTGGGCCGGGCTGTAACTGTAAAAGGCAAGCGCAGCAGCGGTTACTGCGCCGTAAATCCAGGCGGTTTCCCCCTGCCGGTAACGCAGATAGGAATAAACCAGTGCGGCAAAAAAAGTGACCCCCAGTCCGGCTTCGAAAGCGGTGCGCGAGTGCAAAAACCAGGCCGGCATCACGGTCAGCAGCAGGGCCGCCCCCCAGCCGAAGCGGCTGCCAAAGCCTTTTTGCAGGCTCAGCCCAACCGCAAGCGCTGCCAGCAGGCTGATGATTGCCGGAACGGCTCGGGTAACCCACACCGATTTTCCAAACCAAAGGTAAGGCAGTACCTGAACGTAAACCGAAAGGCTCAGGTTGTACATGGAACCGTTGGGGAAGTAGGTGGGTAAAAATTCGCCGCTGTAACCGCGTAAACCATCCCGCACCAGATCGGCCGCCAGCACGGTTTGCACGGCTTCATCGGTGAAGAAGTAAACCGGAAAGTCCGGCAGGCCAATCAGACGGGTGGCCAGGTAAACCAGTAATGCCAGCCCCAGCAGGAGAGACGGCAGATGAGGGACGATTCGTTCCCAACGGCTGGGGCGGGACTGAACCGCTTGTCCAGCAGCCTCGAGCCAATCCGGCAGGGGCAAAGGCGGGTTGGAGAAGGTGAACGAGCGGGTTTCCAGCGGTTTGCCTTCGCGCGTGCGGCTTTCAACGGTCAGATGCAGGCTGGTGTTGGGGGGCACTTCCACCTGCAGGTGCAGGTGAATCTCGGCCGGAGGTGTAGGCTGCTCCGTTGAAGGCGGCGGCGCTGCTGCCGGTTGAGATAAGTTTTCTTCGGAAGATTGGGAGATAGAATCCTCGTCGCTCATGTCTATTGGGATTATAGCATGAGCGATTTATTTCCCCCTCCCAAATCCATTTTGGAAAAAGGGTATCTTTGGGGATTAAGAATCATTGGGAATTGAGGGGATTGGTTGAATCACTCCTTGCAATTTCAAAGGATTGTTATCTTTCTTTTTCCTGAAATCAGCTCTGCACAATCATTCTTTTGTAACTCATTTGCCAAAGTGCTATAATCCAAACGATGAACCTCTTTTCGCTGATGGTTGGCATTGGCGCATCGCTGGGTCTGCTGCAAGTCTGGCGGGATGCCCCGCCCGGCAAAGAGTACCCCAGCCTGCTGAATGGCGGCGCGGTGCTGCTCGCCGCGCTGATCGGCGGACGCGCCGGCTTTGTCTGGCTCAACCCTCACCTTTTCACCACCGATATACCCGCAGCGCTGCGCTTTTGGGAAGGCGGGCTGATCTTCCCCACGGCACTGCTGGCAGCCTTGCTGATGATTCCGCTGCTTGCGCTGGTTCAACACCAGCCCCTCGCGCGCCTTGCCGATCGGGTCATGCTCATGCTCATCCCCCTCGCCGTCTGTCTGTGGCTGGGCTGCGGTGCAGCCGGCTGCGCTTACGGCGTTGCCCTCACCGATCAATATCCGTGGGCGCTGCCGGTGCTTGATTCGGACGGCACGCTGACCTACCGTTTCCCTCTGCCGTATTTTGCGGCGGCAGCGCTGCTGCTGATTGCCCGCCCGGTGGAGAAAAAAGCCCTTGGGCTGCAAATGCCGGGTGCGCGGGCGGTTTTGCTCGGTCTTGTGCTTGCCGTTCATACCCTCCTCTTTTCATCGTGGCGCGCTGACCCGGTGCCGATTTACCACAACCTGCGCCTAGACTATGCAGTCAGTTATCTGCTGGGCGGTGTAAGTCTGCTGGGGGTACTGGTGTTGGCAGCCATCAACCTCACCCGTGCCATTAACCGCCAGCGTCTCTCTTCCAGAAGGCGCTCTCAATTTTGATCACAGGAAAAATTACCCATGAAATTAACCCTTGGCATGGCTCAAATCAATACCGTATTGGGGAAACCGGAAGAAAATCTCGAAAAACATCTTCAATTTGCTCATCAGGCGGCCCAAAGCGGGGCTGACCTGCTCATTTTCCCGGAACTTTCACTGACCGGCTACGTGCTGCAAGACCTGACTCCGGCGGTTGCCCACCGCCCGCGCCCCGACGACCCGCTTTTTCGTCCTCTGCTGCAGGCCTCGCAGAAGATTGATTTACTGGTCGGCTTTGTGGAAGAGGATACCCGCAACCGCTTTTTCATTGCCGCCGCCTATCTCTCTGCCGGAGAAGTGCGCCATGTGCACCGCAAGGTGTATTTACCGACCTACGGCCTGTTCGATGAGGGGCGATTCTTTGCCTGGGGGGATGCCATTCAGGCGTTTGAAACCCGTTTTGGACGCGCCGGGGTGCTGATCTGCGAAGACTTCTGGCACGCTTCGCCGCCCTACCTGCTCTGGCTGGACGGCGCCGACCTGTTCCTGTTCACCTCTGCCTCACCGGGGCGCGGCTTGAACAGCGCGCCGATCCTCGAATCGGCCCGCTGGGTGGAACACATCAACCGCGCTTATGCCAGCCTGTTCACCGCGTTTGTTGCCCACACCAACCGGGTGGGTTACGAGGATGGCCTCAATTTCTGGGGCGGTTCAACCGTTTTTGACCCAAACGGAGACTTGATCGTTCAGGCGCCCTATTTTGAAGAAGGGCTGACGCTTGCCGAACTGGACCTCAATCAACTGCACCGGACGCGCGCCCGACTGCCGCTGCTGCGCGACGAACGTACCGCTCTGGTTCAGCGTGAACTGAACCGCATCCTCACCAGCCGCACCTCCGGCAAGTAAGGAAAATGCCATGAAAACCGTTGACCTGACCATAAACACCGACCTGACCCGGCGCATTTTGACCGGCTTTATTCGCAGCGAAATTACCCGTATGGGCTTCTCCCGCGCCGTCATCGGCCTGTCGGGCGGAATTGACTCGGCGGTGTCCTGCTTTTTGGCTGCTGAAGCCCTGGGAGGGGAGAATGTGCTGGCCGTGCGGATGCCCTACCGCACCTCCTCGGCCGATTCGCTCGAGGATGCCCAAAAGGTTATCGAAGCCGCCGGTGTGCAATCCCTGACCGTGGAAATTACGCCGATGGTCGAACCGCTCTTCCAGCGTTTCCCCGATATGGACAACATGCGGCGCGGCAACATCATGGCGCGTCAGCGCATGATCATCCTGTACGATCAGTCTGCGGCTTTTAACGGGCTGGTGGTTGGCACCGGCAACAAAACCGAAATTTTATTGGGGTACACCACCCTGTATGGCGATTCGGCCTGCGCCCTCAACCCGATTGGCGATTTGTACAAAACTCAGCTGCGCCAGCTGGCTGAGGCTTTGGGCGTACCGGAGTCGATTCGCCGCAAGGCTCCCTCGGCGGATTTATGGGCTGGTCAAACCGATGAAGGCGAATTGGGTTACACCTACGCCGAAGTGGACCGCCTGCTCTATCTGCTGGTGGATCAGCGCTATACACCGCAGGAGTGCATTGAAGCCGGATTCGAGCCTTTGTTTGTGCACCGCGTGGTGGAGCGCATGCGCCGCAACCAGTTCAAGCGCATCCTGCCGCCCATTGCCAAACTCAGCAACCGCACCATCGGCTACGACTTCCTCTACCTGCGTGATTGGGGCACTTAGTTTTTATTGTTGCAAGAATGAGATGTTTGGGTGTTCTTTCTTTGCAACACACCATTTTCCACAGTCGGTTCGTTCATTGGTCAACCAAATCAGGTATAATTTCTTAAGATGACGGCTATGGACCTGGAAGAAATCCGGCGGTATGTCCCCCAGATTTACCAAATTGCTGCCAAGTTTGGGATTAGCAAGATATTCATCGTCGGTTCCGTAGCACGAGGAGATCAAACCTTACACAGCGACCTCGACTTGTTAATTGAGATTGAGGAGGGTACTCCATTATTTAATGTGGCTGGTTTCGCATATGAATGCGAACGGCTTATCGGTAAAAAAATTGATGTAATTCCCTTAAGTGTGATTGAAAAACAATCGGATCAGAATTTTTACAAAAAAATCCGTAAAGAAGCCGTCCCCATATGAAAAGTATTCATACGCTGTTGAGGGACATGATTCGGGCAATCGAAACGATACAATCTTATCAGGTTGTTTCGTATGAAAACTTCCTGGAAGACTCCAAAACACAGGATGCAATTCTGTATAACCTGATTGTTCTGGGAGAAGCAGCCAATAAGATTCCTGAACAATTCCAGGAATCTCATCCAGAAATCCCATGGTCATCCATGATTGGCACCCGAAATATCATTGTTCATGGCTATGACCAGGTCAAGTTACCTATTGTGTAGGATATTCTTACGAAAAATCTTCCTGAATTGAAAAAAGGCCTGATTCAATTAGCCGATTATATTGAATAGAAATCGGCTGCTTCAAGCAAAATCATTCACTGCTGCAGATCAAACTGCTGTTTCGTGAAGGTGAGTCCAGCGCTCCAGGCACTTTTCCAGTTGGTGCTGCACCTGCTGGTATTCTTCTCCCAGCCGGCTGACTTCCAACGGGTCAGCCGGTGGGTTTTCCAGCAGCCGGCTGATCTCCCCCAGCCGCCGTTCCAGGCCGCTGATTTCGGCTTCCAGGGCATCAATCACCGCCTGGCGGCGCTGTTGTTGATTTTTGGATGGTTCATTCCGCGCCGCCTGCCGTTCGGTTCGGGCAGCCTTTTCCTGATTGCGGCGGGCCGCTTCGGCGGCTGCCTGCTCTGCCAGCCAGGCTTTGTACTGGCTGTAACTGCCCTCAAAGACTCGCAGGGTTCGTTCTTCGGGCAAGACCTCCCAAACCTGGGTTGCCAGTGAATCAATTAAGTAACGGTCATGCGAAACAAGTAGGATGGTACCGCCGTAATCGGCCAGTAGCGATTGCAGCGCTTCCTGAGAGGGCAGGTCAAGGTGATTGGTCGGCTCGTCCAGCAGGAGCAGGTTTGCACCCTGCAAGGCCAGCCGCGCCAGCGCCAGCCGGCCGCGTTCTCCGCCGGAGAGCATGGCAACCGTCTTGAATACATCATCACCGGTGAAGAGGAAGCGCGCCAGGTAGTCGCGCGTCTGGGCCGGCAGCCAATCCGGGACAATCTCTGCAATCGCTTCCATCAGGGTGTGATCGGGGTTCAAACCCTCATGCGCCTGCGCAAAGTAACCAATCTTCAGGCCGGCGCCCAGCACAACTTCTCCGCTGAACGGCGGTGTTTGTTCCAGCAGAGTTTTGAGGAAGGTGGTCTTGCCGGCTCCATTGGGGCCGATGATGGCGGCACATTCTCCTCGCCGCAGAATCAAATCAGGGGCGTAAAAGAGCGGTCTGCCTTCATCATGATAGCCAACCGCCAGTCCGTGCGTGCGGATAACCAGATCACCGGAGCGGTTGGCTGCCTGAATGTGAAAATGCAGGCGGCGCGGCTGACGCGGCGGGGAAAGGCGGGCTTCTTCCAGCAGACGTTCCAGCCGCTTGCGGCGTCCCTGCGCCTGACGGGTATTCTGCCCGGCGATGTTGCGGCGGATAAAATCGAGCTCCTTCTCAATAAATTCCTGCTGTGCCTGATATTCTTCCAGCCGCCGCTGGTAGCGTTCCTCGCGCTGCACGAGATACGCCGAGTAGTTGCCGGGATAAATTTCCAGCGCCGGGGTCATTTCCCAAATGGTATGGACAACCTGGTCCAGAAAGTAACGGTCGTGCGAAACAATCAGCACCGCTCCTTCCCATTCGCGCAGGTAGGTTTCCAGCCATTCGACCGCTTCAATGTCCAGATGATTGGTCGGTTCATCCAGCAGCAGCAGATCGGGGTTTTCCAGCAGCAGCTTGGCCAGCACGGCGCGCGTGCGTTGACCGCCGGATAACTGCGGTAAGGGGCGCTTGAAATCCGCTTGCTTGAAACCCAATCCGTTCAGCACCTGTGCAATGCGTGTTTCAAAGGTATAACCACCGAGGTGTTCAAACTCGGCTTGCAGTTTGCCGTAGGCTTCCATGGCGGATTCGGCGGTTGCGGGGTCTGCCATGGCGGCTTCCAGTTCAGCCAGTTGGTTTTGTCTTTCCAGCAGGTCGGCAAATACGGTCAGGCATTCCTGCCAGAGGGTGCGCTGAGAATCGAGGCGGGCTTCCTGCGGCAAATAGCCGATGCGCAGGCCGCGCGCCCGCTGGACGGTTCCGCTGGAGGGTTCTTCCAGTCCCAGCAGAATGCGCAGCAAGGTGGTTTTGCCAACCCCATTGGCGCCAACCAGCCCGATGCGCGCGCGGGGTGGAATGGCAAAAGACAGGTCACTGAATAAATCCAGTGCGCCGTAGGATTTGCTCAACCCGGAAACCGTAATCAAACTCATGGCGAAAAACAGTATACCGCAGAATGGCGGGGTGTGGAGCAAGAAGAGAGAATTTTTGTGTGGCTTGCCTCCCCCAAAATCGCTAAAGTGATTTTGGGGGAGGTAGGAAGGGGTTCAGTTTGCTTTTGTCTGGGTTTTGTGCTTATTATGGATCCTCGCTCTGTGAATTCTTGAATTAATTTGTAATAATATCTATAATGAAATTGGTAATTGTCCAGGCGCAGGGGGTAGCGTACAGACAATAATCGCTTCATAACCTTTGACCTTCACCGATTTCAACGATTTGGAAAGAACGGGTGATCCTTATGAAGGTCAACCTGATCTACTTTACCCAAACAGGCAATACCCGCCGGATTGCCAGAGCGATGGCGGAGGTGTTTCGAGAGGCTGGTTGGGATACCCGCACCCTATCTCTGAAGAAAGTCACCGTTCAAGATGCAGTTGAAGCTGACCTGTTAGGGGTTGGCAGCCCATGTTTTTCAAGTCAGGCGCCTGCACCCATCAAGAATTTTTTACGAAACCTGCCGCCGCTGCCCGATAAAAAGGCTTTTGTTTTTGCAACTTCTGGAACTGCTCCGGGACGGGTGCTTTATGATTTATACACGCTGCTAAATACAAAGAATGCCGATGTGGTTGGCGGATTTCTGGCTCGCGGCATGGTTCATCATCCGGCGCCATGCCTGTACGGCAGGCTGCCTGATCGTCCAAACGACGAAGATTTTTTACAGGCCCGCCAGTTTGCCGCCGAATTGGTTCGCCACATGAACAGCGGTTTTACCGGCAAAGTAGCGGGAAGCCGCGCAGATACTTTCAAATTGAGGTACGGCTTTTACGATTTTGTGGCGCTGATCAGTTCCGATGCCGTGCTGCGTTGGTTAATGCCCAAACCAAAACTGAACCTGAAGCGATGTAACCAGTGCCGCTGGTGTGAATTTGAATGCCCGGTTCACAATATCGCCCTCGATCCTTACCCCACCGTGGGCACGGCATGTATTCGTTGTTACCGCTGTGTTAACGGATGCCCACAAAAGGCTTACAGCGTAAACTGGAAGCTGGCAAATCTGGTTGTCTATGCTTTTTACAACAAGACCTTCACCGGCTGGTTTGGAACCTGAGGCCTGCCGGCAGCACTCAAACAAAACCGGGTTTGCCGGGTGATCCATCAGCCTGCCGATCTCCTTTCCCCATTTGCACAGCACACGCTGCTTAAAGACCAGAGCGGCTTGAAAGCCGCTCTGTTTTACCAAAAAGGAGAGACCAATAAAATCTCAGG
>Ga0101944_10001516_pt1 | contig 47355 bp, 41 predicted proteins | sample DewCreD2012metaG_FD_75245 | JGI IMG/M metagenome (GOLD analysis project Ga0101944, IMG submission 75245) | Hot spring sediment bacterial and archeal communities from British Columbia, Canada, to study Microbial Dark Matter (Phase II) - Dewar... ... | reverse complement strand
CTTAAAAAGAGATTCCTTTTCTTTCTCTTCACTTAAACCGAGTAAGAAAATTATCTCTTCTCTCGTAAGTTCGTCTTTATGTAACAGTTGCTGAAGATCCATTTTGTTTATTTTCTTTCTGATGAATTTGATTAAAAGAAAACGTCTCTTTCACCTTTTTCGACACGTTCTAACATTTTTTCTGTTTTAGTTTTGGTTGCTCCTTCCAATTTCTTCAATTCTTCCTGAACAAATTTATCCGCTATCGATTTTGTTTCATCTGAAGCATAATCAATCAGATATTCCTTAAAAGTAGAAATCGCATTTGGTGTGCATAGTTTTCCAATGTTACCGGTTTTTGCTAATTCCATAAAACGATCACCGGTTCTGGAAGAACGATAACATGCTGTACAAAAACTTGGCATATAACCAAGTTGACAACAATCTCTGACTACTTCGTCCAATGTACGGTGATCACCTAATTGGAATTGTTCCATCTCATATTCTTCAAGAGATTCCTGAGATTCTTTGTAAGCACCTGGTGAAGTTCTGCTACCGGCACTTATTTGTGAAATTCCTAATTCAAATAATTCTCTTCTAAGCTCTGCTCTTTCTCTGGTTGAAAGAATAATTCCTGTATAAGGAACAGAAAGACGAATAACAGCAACAAGTTTCTTAAAATCGGCATCGCTTACTGCAAACGGTGGTTTGTGCGATAAAGGTGCATTGAATGCCGGTTCTAAACGCGGGACTGAAATTGTGTGCGGACCAATTCCATAGCGATTATCTAAATTGAATGCATGAGATAGCAAAGCAAGCGTTTCAAACTTATAATCGGTTAAACCGAACAAAGCTCCAATTCCAACATCATCAATTCCGGCAAGTAAAGCTCTATCCATTGCAAAAAGACGCCATGAGTAATCGTGCTTTGGTCCATCGGGATGCATTTTATTGTATGTCTGGTAATGATATGTTTCCTGAAAACATTGATAAGTTCCAATTCCAAAACTTTTTAGGATTTTAAAATTTTCGTAAGTGAGCGGAGCAGTATTAACGTTTATTCGTCTTATATTTCCGCCATTAATGTGAACATCGTAAATTGTCTTTACAGCTTCGCCAATAAACTCCATACTGGATTTTTTAGGATGCTCGCCGGCTACAAGAAGAATTCTTTTGTGCCCTTGTTTAACTAAAAACTCTGCCTCTTCTCTAACCTCTTCGATTGTAAGAGTTTTTCTTTTTAATTCTTTATTGTCTCTTCTGAATGCACAGTAAAGACAATTATTCACACATTGATTTGTGACATACAAAGGGGCAAACAGAACAAGTCTGTTCCCGTAAATTTTTTCTTTTACTTCTTTAGCTGTATGAAACAGATTTTCCAGTGTTTCTTTATCAGAGATGTTTAATAATGCAGCACTTTCCCTTAAAGTTAATCCCTTTGCCGATTTTGCCTTTTCTATTATTTCTTTTTGAAGGGCTATATCATTAAGTTCTTTTTCATCTATTAATGAATAGATATATTCTTCGTTTATAAATTCCATTTGGATACACCGGTCGTTAAATGATACCTGTAATTTCAAAACAACAAGCATACCAGAATTAATAGATATTAAATAAATTGTAAAATGAGCTGATTTTTGAGGTATTTTCTTAAAATAGAGAATGAAGAATTGTAGTAATTCTTCATTTAAGTAATTTGGGATAGCAAAATCTAATTTGCTTTCGTCTATCAGACGACAGCATTTTCAGTTATTTCAATAAAACCTTTGGAGGCATTAAGCACACATTTAATTCCAAAAGGAATAGTCAGATTATCCTTAATATGTCCGTGTTTTACATTATAAATAACAGGTAATTTTAGGTTCTGAAAATATTCTATAATAACTTCATTAAGTGTAAAAGATTTCTTTTCAGGGTCAGGTTCCACACAATTAACAAAATGCCCTAAAATTACACCTCTTATTTGCTTAAATACTTTGTTAAGTCGTAGTTGATTGAACATCCTATCAATTCTATACGGTGCTTCATTTATATCTTCAAGAAGTAGAACCGAATCCTTAATCTTGGGGAAATATTCAGTGCCAATAAGTGAAGTGAGAATGCTTAGGTTTCCTCCGATTATCCTACCGGTAGCTCTTCCTTTATGTAATACGTAAAATTTTTCGTTGCGGGGATTTGCAAGTCGCCCAATCTTTTTATTCGATGTGATGGTTCGCCAAAAAACTTCTTCTGTGAAAGGACTTACTTCATCATGGAAATCGACAGCTACCATTGGACCAGCAAAAGTTACAAGACCGCATTTGGAATAAAACGCCATTTGAAGAGCACAAATATCACTGTACCCTACAAATATTTTGGGGTTTTTACGGATTAACTTATAGTCAATTTTATCCAGTAAACGACCTGAACCGTAACCACCACGAATTGAAAAAATTGCACTAATCATTTTGTTACTAAACATCGAGTGGATGTCTGTAAGTCTCTGTTGATCATTACCGGCAAGGTAACCTTCCTGCATACCAACATGTTTACCGACTTCAACACGGTAACCAAGTTTTTCAAGATATTCGATGCCGCTATTAATTTTGGAAAGATCATCAGGTGAGGATGCCGGAGAGATAATTCCAATCACATCTCCCGGCTTCAGTTTTTTTGGTTTGATTATTCGCATCAATTATGTCAAGTAACTTGAGTCCAATATAACAATTAGGATAAACAAAATAAATCGTTACAAGACAAAATTTAACAATTTTGCTTTTGTAATAATCAATCCGTAAAGTGCTCAATCTTCCGTTTGTTCGTCTTTTTGCGGTTTATTTAACCTGTTTCTGTGGGTAATAATCTTAGCATCCACAAAGAAAACAAGGTTTTCGGCTATATTAGTCGCATGGTCAGCTAATCGTTCAAGGTTTCGGGTTAAAATTATAAGATGGGCACAAGGTTCAATTGTAGCCGGGTCAGATTGCATTTTCTTAACAAGGAATCTGAATGCTTGACGGTTCAGTTGATCAACCTGATCGTCGCTCTGAATAACCATAGTCGCAAGGTCTGTATCTTGGTAAATGAATGAATCGATCGATTGCTTTAGCATTTTTCTGGCATGCTGACTCATATCAATAATTTGTGCTTCGCTAATAAGCTGATGATGACCGCTTGTTTTTTTTACACGTTCTGCAATATTTACAGCAATGTCGCCACAACGCTCAAGTTGATTATTTATGATTAATGAAGATAAAATAAATCTTAAGTTAGCATCAACCGGTTGAAATAATGTAAGCATGTTTTCACATTGTGCCTGAATCAGATTATCATAAGCATCAACTTCAAGGTCCCTTGCTTTCACACCTTTACAATGTTCTGTTTCACCTGTTTCGAGTGAATAGATTACTTTTTCAACTTGCTCATCAACAATTGAAGCCATTTTTATAATATTTGTTTTAAGATTTTCTATTTCGGTTCCAAGATTCGATTTCATTTTTCTTCCCTGTTAGATTTTATAAAATAAATCTACTATTTATTTTTCATTTTGAAAATAAGATGAAACTAAAACTGTTAATAATTTATTTCGAATAATGACACAAAACCATTTTTCTTAATTATACTTTGTCCTTTAGGACTTAATACCCAATCAATAAAGTCTTTTACAGCTCCGGTTGGTTGAGTGCGTGTATAGAAATGAAGATAACGTGTAATAGGATATTTGTCATTCCTGATATTTTCCTCAGTTGGTAAAATATTATCAATTGCGGCAAGTTCAATTTCGGATTTAAATGCAACTCCGCCATATCCTATTGCATATTGATTCTTTTTTATTATATCAATAACATTCTCTGTTGTTAAACCAATCAAAGTATTATCACAATAATCACCACCTTCAAGAATATGTTCCTTAAAATAGAGATACGTTCCGGAATTCGGGTTTCTAACAATCAGGGAAACAGGTTTATCCGGTCCTCCGATTTCTTTCCAGTTGATTATTTTACAAGTAAACAGATCTTTCAACTGACTTTGAGTAAAATTTTTAACAGGATTATTTTCGTTTATGTAAATACATAAGCCATCTTTTGCTATTAAATATGAGATTCCTATACTCCCAAAAATATCTGCCAATAATTTTACTTCTTCGGGTTCCAGATTTCGGGATGCAGAACAAATATCTACTTCACCCCTAATCAATGAACGAACACCGGCAGCAGTTCCCCCACCATCCACATATATTGAAATACCGGGATTTTGTTCCATATACTCCTGAGCAAGCAAATCTGTTAAATGTAACATTGTATCTGAACCTTTGATTCTGATGGTTGCGACTTTAACAGATGTAGATGTACAACCAAGGATTGTAAACAAGAAGAATAAATTTATCAGGATAAATTTTCTCATTATTTTTTCTCCGCAATAGAACGCAAGCGTGCATTTATATAAGGTGAACCTTTGTACCATTCGGGTTCAGTCGGGTTATTCGCGAGATCATTTATAAGTGAAAATAGAATTGTCATATGTTGTTTTGCCGCATCTAGATTTATTTGTAACTGGAGGTCATCGAAAGGAGTATGATAATATTGAGTTGAGTATTCAATAAACTTTTTTAGACCTTCTTCTTTTGATAAATTAACGTAATCCAGTCCTTCAGCCACAAGCAAAGCCGGTATACCGGCAGTTGCAAATGCAACCTGATCAGACTGTGAAAATGACTCGCTATACTTAAATTGTATAGGTATTTCCACAACATCAAGATTAAACTTTGCGGCTGTTGATTCCAGAAATTTATTCAATGTTGAGTACTCTCGCCCAATACCAATAATGCTTTTGAAATTATCAAATGAAGCAATTCCATCTATGTTTATATTTGCTATAGTTTTGTATAAAGGGAAAACAGGATTGCCGATGTAAAATTTTGAACCGAGTAAACCAAATTCTTCACCTGTCAAAAACAAAAAAATAATTGAACGTTTGGTTCTAATACCAGACTGACTAAATACTCTCGCAATTTCCAGTAATGCAGAAACTCCGGCAGCATTATCATAAACACCATTATAAATCGAATCACCATTTACAGCCGGTCCAATTCCCAAATGATCATAATGCGCTGAAACAATGATAAAACGTTCTTTTAATTTTGAGTCGCTCCCCTCCAATAAGCCAATAACATTTTGAGCAATAAAATCACGTTCCTGAAATACTCCTCGAAAAGATAACTTGGAATTAAGCGTAAAGCTTTTCAACTTATGTTCAGAATGAAGTTTAAATACTTCTTCAAGAGAAAAAAGAGAATTATCAAATATCTTTATTGCAGAATGATAATTTAGAACTGCACTGAAGTTTGAAGTAACTGAATATGCTAAAGAAATATTTTCGAAAGCAAAATCTCTTTGCATTTTTTTCCAATCAGCATCCGGGAATGGTATAAGAATACTCCCCCTGGCTCCTCTTGAAATTGCAATTTTCTGTTTCGATTCCGGATAACTATAAATTGTCGGGATTTCTCCACTAAAAAAATTATTATCGTTGGAATATGGTTCACCATCTAAAAAAACAACGATCTTACCTTCGACATCAACTTCCTGATAATCATTATAATCAAATTCTGGCGCGATAATCCCATAACCTACAAAAACAAGTTGTGTCGGTATTGGAATAAAAGTCTGGGAACCAGATTGATATAATAAATAGTCATCATTTAATTTATACTCATAAGTCTCTGAATTATTAAACAGAGTTAATTTGGAAGAAGGTAATGCTTTACTACCATGCATCGGTATATTTTGATAAAATGTATTATCATTACCGACAGGTTTTAGTCCTATCTTACTTAATTCCAGTGCAATATATTTTGCTGATAAGTTACCTCCTGTGGAGCCAGTGCCACGACCTTCAAAAAGATCATTCCCTAAAAAATTGATATGTCTTGAAAAATTCGACATGTTAAAAAGATTTTCATAAGAATCAGTAGAGTTAAAATTATTCTGGGAATAGCCAGAGTAGAATGAAATGTTAATAATCAGAAATATTTTCAGAAGCTGGATTTTCATTTTTATTTACGTTTTCAAAATTCATAAACAAAATAAGAAAAAGGTATTATTGATAAAATGCTAATAAATTGATTTGTTAAAACAAAAAGGGCGCCTTAAAGACGCCCGGAGAACAGGAATGGAGAGAGAAAAACAACTTTATTTTAATAATGTCATTTTCTTTGAAATTACTTGCCCGGCTGATTCTAACCTGTATATATATAGACCGCTGGCAAGATTTGATGCGTCCCATTTAATTGTATAAGTACCAGCTTCTTTAACATCGTTTACTAAGTTCGCAACTTCTTGTCCAAGGATATTGTAAACTGAGAGTTTAACATTACCTGATTTTGGAATCGCAAATCTGATATTTGTTGTTGGGTTAAAGGGATTGGGATAGTTTTGAGCAAGATAATATTCATTTGGAATTTGACCATCAACTAATTCTTCTTTTACACCCGTAGAAATAAATTCAAGAGAACTCCATCCAGCAGCCCAATTTGTATAACCGAATGCACCAACATATTTAGCGTTAGTGTCAAAAAATCCATCGTTAGGAGGTGTAGCAGCTCCGGTGTAAACAACAGAATTGGGTAGCGGAAATGGATTTGGTTGAGTTGGATGGAATGGATTTACTAATCCAACTTCCGTATTAGTAGCGTATGTACGTCCACCATGACCAGTAAACCATGTCGGCATATCTGTCTGAAATGCTGCATCTGTTGATTTTAAGTGTCCCAGTACTGAACCTGCTATTATGCTGTTCTTTACAAATGTTACTCCTGATTTTGCATCTGCAACCGTGTTTGTTCCGTCCACCAATATTCCATCTGGCCAGCCCATTATCAATGCATTGTATATCTTGTTCTGTGACGACCTCCTTAAATGCATTCCCCTTCTATACAATGCGTTGTAATTCGATGTAGTTGTTGCCGCCGGTCCTATCAATGTTACATTGTAATATGTCGGTGATGTCCGCGGATTGTTCGTCGATCCCGCTCCATCATTATCCGATTCAAATCCGTTTGACTGTGACTGATCTGCTATCTGTGGATCTCGTATTGCCAATAAAAACTGTAACTTACCATTGTATCCAAAGTCTGTATCGAAATCATCATCCCAGGCTCTGTATGAAATAAGATATTTACAATTTACTGTCCCGCCAAACCACTCAAATGCATCATCGCCTGAGTAGCTTACTTGTATGTATTCTATTGTTGTTCCTCTTCCTACTCCGCCAAATGTTAATCCGTTGATTTCATTGTTTAACGAATATGCTATACCTGGATATTCTATTCTTACATATCTCATTACTCCACTATTATCATCCGGATTATTTCCACCATACTGATCACCCGGACCTTCAATTGCTGCTGTTCCTCCTGGTACGTTGATTGGTGCATTTCCTAATAAAATTATTCCGCCCCAATCGCCGTATGTGGGTTGTCTGGTCGCTCCTGGTTTTGTAAACTCACTGGTGAAAACAATAGGATTTTCTCTTGTCCCTTCGGCAAAAATTTTACCACCCGGTTTTATAATAAGAGAACCCTGGGTTGAATTCTGACCGTATATTTTTGTACCGGCTTGAATTCTTAATACACCACCATTCTGAACACGTACAATACCCACTAATGTATAATCTTTATCTCGGGTTAAAGTAATGTCGGTTGTAATATCACCGGCAATTATCTCTGCTGGTTTAGCGGGTACGACAATATTGAATGAGCTCCATCCGGCTGTCCAATCACGGTAGCCGAAAGCACCAACATAGTTTGCTGTAGGATCAAAGAATCCATCTGAAGGAGGCGTTGCACCACCTGTAAATACTGGCGAACCAATCGTAGGCATCGGATTTGGGTTTGCAATATTAAATGGATCAGCTAATTTTACTTCTGCATTAGTAGCATATGTACGTCCACCATGACCAGTAAACCATGTCGGCATATCTGTCTGAAACGCTGCATCTGTCGATTTTAAGTGTCCTAGTACCGAACCTGCTATTATGCTGTTCTTTACAAATGTTACTCCTGATTTTGCATCTGCAACCGTGTTTGTTCCGTCCACCAATATTCCATCTGGCCAGCCCATTATCAATGCATTGTATATCTTGTTCTGTGACGACCTCCTTAAATGCATTCCCCTTCTATACAATGCGTTGTAATTCGATGTAGTTGTTGCCGCCGGTCCTATCAATGTTACATTGTAATATGTCGGTGATGTCCGCGGATTGTTCGTCGATCCCGCTCCATCATTATCCGATTCAAATCCGTTTGACTGTGACTGATCTGCTATCTGTGGATCTCGTATTGCCAATAAAAACTGTAACTTACCATTGTATCCAAAGTCTGTATCGAAATCATCATCCCAGGCTCTGTATGAAATAAGATATTTACAATTTACTGTCCCGCCAAACCACTCAAATGCATCATCGCCTGAGTAGCTTACTTGTATGTATTCTATTGTTGTTCCTCTTCCTACTCCGCCAAATGTTAATCCGTTGATTTCATTGTTTAACGAATATGCTATACCTGGATATTCTATTCTTACATATCTCATTACTCCACTATTATCATCCGGATTATTTCCACCATACTGATCACCCGGACCTTCAATTGCTGCTGTTCCTCCTGGTACGTTGATTGGTGCATTTCCTAATAAAATTATTCCGCCCCAGTCGCCGTATGTTGGTTGTCTGGTAGCCCCTGGTTTTGTGAATTCACTGGTGAAAACAATAGGATTACTTTGTGTGCCTTGTGCCATAATTCTACCACCCGGTTTTATAATAAGAGAACCCTGGGTTGAATTCTGACCATATATTTTTGTACCTGGTTGAATAGTCAACGTAGCACCCGACTGAACTCTGACAATCCCTACTAACATGTAGGTTTTATCAGAAGTCCATGTTGTATTGGTAGTAATATCACCAGTTACAAGAACATCCTGAGAATAAACTGCGTTAACCATCATCAGAATTAGAAACAACAATAAGTACAGCTTTTTCATCTTACCTCCAATTATTAAATGATTTCAATTTTTTAAGCATTCTCAGGGTGTTTATAAAAATAAATTAGAAATTATAACTGAATCCAACTGAGAATGTTTGACCCATTTTCATAATTTCGGATGGCTTATCGCCAGCCGGTGTCTTTTGAATAAACTTTATATTCTGTGCTAATATATCTTTGGCAGCTATTTTAATTGAAAGACTACTATAAATTTTTGATGACAATGTAAAATCGATTTGGTCACGTGGCATTTCAATCACATCCCCAAGTCCGCCAAAACCAACTTTTGAAATTCTTTCTCCAACTTTGTTGTAGATGAGCGATGCAGAAATATTACCACTCAAATTCTCATAATACAAACCAAGGTTTAAAATAAAATCTGCTTGACCTTGCAAAGGTCTCTCACTCAATTGAAAGCCTCTATTCTCCAATTCTATCTTAGATTTTATTAAGCTAAGGTTACCAATTACAGAGAATTCATCTAAAAAAGCGCCAATGAAATCCAATCCTTTTCTCATTTCGATTTCCAAACCATAATTATTTGCTTTCTTAGCGTTTTCATAAGAGCGGATTGGCTCAAGTGCTGATGAGGAAATTAAAATCTGTTCTATCGGATTCATGAATTTTTTATAAAATCCGCTTATAGAAAACAATTCACGTGGCGCCGGATAATATTCAAAACGAATATCATAGTTATTAATCAAACTACGTTTTAGATTGGTATTCCCCATTACTAATTCATTTGCTAGAAAATCGAAGTAAGTGAAAGGTGCGATCTCTCTGAACTCAGGTCTTGCCAACGTTCTACTTATTGCAAGTTTTAAATTTATTTTCTCAGTAGGCTGATAGGTTATATTTAGACTCGGGAAAATATCATTATAAATTGAGTTGACATTAATTGGTTCGCCCGTCCTTGATTTGGAATTTAACTTTTGAACAGAATTTTCATAACGTAATCCGGTAACTACCTTAAAGTTTTCAAGTGGTTGAAAATCTATCATTACATAAGCTGCATTAATACTTTGATTAGCTAAATAACTGTCAGTTGGTTGTGTTATTTCTGTAATTTCAATGAAAGTCGGATTGATATTCTTTGGATCGAATATTTTATCTATACTTTGTTGTAAGATTTGATCCTCCTCAAGAAAATTTCCTCCAGGGATATTTCTAAAACCAAATATTCTTGCATTAAAATCACGGTCTTTTTTATCAAACAAATAACCAAATTTAATTGTAGGAAGATCGGGATTTTCAAATGGTTTTAATGTAAAATTCCAACTTGTACCATAGTTATGATCATCCAAAAATCCAAAATATCTTGTAAATAATGATTGATCTAGAAGGAGTCTTAAAGGTTCGGTTTCATCAAAATAATCTCTGGCATAAATATACCTTCTTGCATCAGGTTCGTCTCTTTTTGAATTACCGTAATTAACATTCCATTCAATCTGCAAACCATTTAAGAAATTTAAGTGGTGAGTTCCAATTACTTGAGATGAAAATAAAGATCTCGAAACATAACGAAGAGAAGTAACTTTCCTATGCTGCAAATATGATGTGTAAGAACCTTCATAGATAGTGGTTTCGTCATCAGCTGTACGGTTATATACATTTTTGAAACTCAGTTTTGTACTTCTTCCAATTTTATAACTAAGGTTAAGTAATGCGCCCCATGTCACATTTGAAATATTATTTTTACCTGAATATTCATAACGTGGGCCTTCAAATGTATAATTTGCTTGCTCTAAAGACCTTATTTCGCTTGAGGATGAATATGTTATTGATGCAATGTAACCAAACAGATCACTTCCTAAAGCTAGTTGATTACCCATATTCAACTTGAAATTACCATTAAAAGGAGCTTTAGAAACTGATGTTTGCCAATTGTTCTTAAAAGCCAAACCAAAACTTTGTAATTCTGATGGTGTGAAAGTTCTATCTAATTTTTTTGAAGGAATAATTGATGGCATTTCACGTGTCCCATCATCAAACCCAAGAAAATCTTTAGAGCCACCTTGATATTTAGCTATATTTTTTAGAGTTGTAGTAGTGTTGTAACTACTTGATACGCTTAAATCAAAAATAAATTTTGAAGGAAACTCTATTGTGTTTATTTCTACCAACCCACCTGTAAAGTCTGCTGGTTTATTTGGTATAAATGTTTTAGAGGTAAGCACATTTTCAATTAAACTTGCCGGAAAAAGATCATAAGCAAAACTTTTCTTTTCTGGATCTGTGCTCGGAAGGTTAGAACCATTTAGCATCGTATTATTGTATCGATCTCCTACTCCTCTTACGAATGCATACTTACCTTCAGATATGGTAATACCCGTCATTCTTTTTAATACATCAGTACCGTCAGAACTATTATTTTTACTTATTAACTCGGCACTTAAACCATCTACAATGTTTAATGAATTTTTCTGGATGTTAAGAATTGCTCCTTCAGTAGATTTCAATGCTTCGGCAGTTACCACAACTTCATTAATCTCTGTTGTTGTCGGTTTAAGCTGGATATTTAATTTAGTATCCTTACCGGCTTCAACTTTTACATTCTCCACTATTGTTGTTTGGTAAGAAATAAATGAGAATTTAATTGAATAAGTACCCGGCTCAAGCCCTTTTATTGAATAATATCCATCCAAATCAGAAGATGTACCTGTTGTGGTACCCATAACAATTATATTAGCACCAATCAAAATTTCATTATTGGATGCATCAATAACTCTTCCTGAAATTGAACCTTTGGTTTGTGCGGAAATAATTCCTGATGTTAAAACAAGAAATAATAAGAGGGTTTTAAGTTTTGACAAAGTGTAATACCCTAATTTTGAATTAGTTGATTTGTACATTTCTCTCTCCTTGAATAAAAATTTTCTCCGAGACAAATGTATAGTTTGAATATTACGGTAATGTTAAGGGTATGTTAAGGAATTGTTAACAAATACTTGGGGATTACTTTTTGTATTTTAGTTAGAAAGGAGATCCTGCCTACCCCATTCTTTTAGTTTATTGATAATAAATTGAATTGAAGATTCGTGTTGTTCGTTTCCATTACCTGTAATTGACATTGGTTCACCAAATGCAATCCTGACTTCTTTAGTGGGATCTATTTTGCCGAATTCTTTAATAATTTTTCCTGTTCCCCATGCATCAGTAACAATTGCAATTGGAATCACCGGTATATTATTCTTTTTTGCAAGTTTAATTCCAAGTGAGTTAAATGTAGAGGGGTTAAAAATTTTGCTCCTTGTCCTTTGAGGAAAAATAATTATTGAATATCCTTCTTTAATTCTTTCACTTCCAACTTCCAATACAGTTAACAAATCCTCTTTAGGATTTTCTCTTCCTACAACAATTGGATGTCTTGCACTGCTTATAGGTCCAAACAATGGAAATGTTGTTAATTCTTTTTTCATCACATAAACAATTTTCTTTACCTGATGAATAAATGATGGGAATAAAAATGTTTCGAGAATACTCATATGGTTCGAAACAAAAATAACAGGTCCATCTACTTTCTTAAGATTATTCAAACCAGTAACAAAAACTTTTATTCCGGTTTTTTCTAAACTTTCTAATATATCAATAGAAGAATTTACCCAATTTATGCTATCGTATATTTTCTTTTTTGCTTGACGATTACAATAAAGGATTACTCTAAGAACATGAACAAGATAAAAGTATAATGAGGGGAATATTTTTTTCGAGTAATTCTTTTCGGTCTGATACTCGTTTTTTTCAGCGAGAAATCTTTTATAAGAATGCATAAACCAGAGTTATTATTAAAGACTGCAACAAAGATTATTAAAACAAAGGAATCTATCAAGAAGTGTGACCCCAACGGGATTCGAACCCATATTACCGCCGTGAAAGGGCGATGTCCTAACCATTAGACGATGGGGCCAATACTAAATAATGGAATTTTTTGAGAGGTAAAAGAAGTGACCCCAACGGGATTCGAACCCATATTACCGCCGTGAAAGGGCGATGTCCTAACCATTAGACGATGGGGCCAGCTAATATTAACCTTAGGGTGACCAATGGGACTTGAACCCATGACCTTCTGGGCCACAACCAGATGCTCTAACCAAACTGAGCTATGGTCACCATAATTTTTCAATAAATCAAATAACAAGAGTTTAGTACGCCCAAGTGGACTCGAACCACTAACCCTCAGCTTAGAAGGCTGATGCTCTATCCTGTTGAGCTATGGGCGCGTAAAAGAGAACTTTTTGTCGGGGCGGCAGGATTCGAACCTGCGACCTCCTGGTCCCAAACCAGGCGCGCTAGCCGGGCTACGCTACGCCCCGAATTCATTAATACTGACCCATTTACAATAAATTTGTAAAAATTGGAAACCAAAAATATAGTTTTAAGGGCGAAATGTCAATTTCTACTAATTAATTTCGCTTATCGTTTTTTATTTTTATCTTTACACAAATTATATTCAAGTGATAAATGCCCTTTTTAACTTTTCTTCTTAGCAGATATATTAAATCAAGAAAAGATTCTAAATTTATTTCGACCATTTCAATAATTACTGTATCAGGAATTACATTAGGCGTAGCGGTTGTTATTATTGCTCTTACTATTCTTGACGGATTCAATAAAATTGTAACTGAAAAAATTATTAACCTGAATTCTCACATCAAAATTACTGCTTTCGGAAACAGAGATTTGCCAAATCCGGATTTAATTATACCAAAAATAACGAAAGAATTTGGTTCTGAAATTATCAACATAGAGCCCTTCGTATCTAAACTATCCATTATAAAAAATAAAAATTATACTGAAGGAATAACGATAACAGGTTTATCTGAAGCTAATCTAAAATCAACATTGAACAAATATTTACTCGAAGGGACTTTTAATGATACATCAAACTATAGACCTCAAATCTATATCGGTAAAAGATTAGCAGAAAAATTGTTTGTAAAAAATGGTGATCGGGTTACTGTTTTTTCATTACATCAGAATAAAATTCCTTCAATTGATAATCCCCCTTCAATTGAACAATTTTTTGTTGATGGTATTTATGAAAGCGGAATGTCGGAATATGACGATCTGAATGCTTATATAAATATCGAAGAAGCTAAAAAAATATTCGGTATGGAAGATGAAATTTCAGGTTACAACATTAAAGTAGCTGACATATCAAAAATAGATTCAGTTGCAGATAAACTTCAAGAATTTCTTGGCTACCCTTATTATGTTAGAACCATATTCAGAGTTCATCAAAATATTTTTACCTGGCTTGAATTACAGAAAGAACCGATCCCAATAATTCTCGGATTAATAATTTTTGTAGCTGTTTTTAACATTGTAGGTACTCTTTTAATGATAATATTGGAAAGAACAAGCACAATCGGAATACTAAGATCTTTAGGGATGAAACGTAAAAAAATATCGTTACTGTTTGTGTTGCATGGTTTTTATCTGACGATTCTTGGAACCGTGTTCGGGAATTTACTCGCTTACCTTTTAAGTATCATTCAGGAAAAGCTAAATATAATCTCATTACCCTCAACCGTTTACTTTGTTTCAAGCGTACCGGTATCAATAGAACTAAAGAATTATATATTAGTGACATCTATAACAATAATAATTGCATTACTTGCTTCTTTAATTCCTTCGATTGTTGCATCTAAGATTAAACCAATATCAGCAATAAGGTTCGATTAATATGATTGAGTTTTTTATAGCAAAAAGATATATAAGGTCCAAGCACAAGCTAAATTTTATTACGATAATTTCGTTCCTTTCAACTGCTGGTATTACTATAGGTGTAGCTGCATTAATTATAGTGCTTTCAGTATTCAATGGTTTTGGCTCACTAGTAACCTCAATCTTGGTTAGCTTCGATCCACATATAGTAATTTCAGTTACCGATGAAAAAGGTTTTGATAATACTGCCATTTTAGAAGAGAATATTAGATCATTAAAAAATGTTTCGGAATATTATTCTTTTGTTGAAGGGAAAGTACTACTTAGCAATAAACAGACATACGAAATTGTAACACTTAAAGGAATTTCAAATCAAAATGAGAACAGTAACTGGGGTGTATCATCAAAAATAATAAGCGGGAAATTTGATTTGAATAATGATGATGGTGTGAACAAAATAATTCTTGGACTTCCATTAGCATTGAAATTATCAGTTCGTGTGAGAGATACAATTTTCGCAACTTCTGCATTTAATATTGAAAAAACTATTTCTTCCCTATCAATCCCCAGAACACAAAAATTTGTAGTTACAGGAATATTTGAATCGAACAACAGAGACTATGACGACGCTTATTCTTTTACTTCATTAAATTCGGGACAAATATTATTCGGTTTACAAAATAAAATAACCGGTTATGAATTGCGGTTAACTAATATTCGTTATTCCGATGATATAAAGAAACAGTTGCAAGCTAAGATCCCTGAGGAACTTTTTACTGTAAGAACATGGTACGATTTACACAAAGACCTTTTTAATGTTATGCTAATTGAAAGGTGGGCTGCATATATTTTATTATGCTTAATTATTGCTGTAGCAACTTTTAATATTTTTGCCTCGCTTACTATGACTGTTCTTGAAAAAAAGAAAGACATTGGTGTGATGAGATCAATGGGATTAAATAAAAAATCGATTTTAAAGATTTTTATGCTGGAAGGATTATTGGTAGGAATTATCGGGACAATTTTAGGAATTGCTATTGGTTTAATTATATGTTACTTGCAGATAAAATATAATTTTTACCCTCTCGATCCGACAAAATATATTATTAATTCAATGCCGGTACAAATTAGGATCACAGATATTCTTGCTGTTGGTTTAATGGCATTATTCCTTTCTTTTATTGCATCCTTATACCCGGCAAAACGTGCAGCAAATACAATTATTATTGAATCAATAAAATACGAGTAGAGATGAATTCTATAATTTTAGAAGCAAGAAATATTTACAAATCATTCCTAAGATTAAATAACCAAAGACTGGATATCATAAAAGGTGTTTCATTTGATTTAGAAGCGAACAAAATAACAATGATTGTTGGAGCATCCGGAGCCGGAAAAAGTACACTATTACATATCTTAAGCGGACTCGACTACGCTGATTCCGGGACAGTAAAAATAAAAGGAACTGATATCTTTAAACTGAATGATGAAAAACTTTCCACTTTCAGAAATCAGAATATCGGGTTTGTATTTCAATTCCACCATCTTTTACCTGAATTTGATGCGCTTGAAAATGTTGCAATTCCGATGATGATAAACGGCAAATCTCTTTCTCAGGCAAAAAAGGAAGCAAAAAATCTTCTTGGGCTGGTTGGATTGAGCGACAGAGAACATCATAAACCATCCGAACTTTCCGGCGGTGAACAACAAAGAGTCGCAGTTGCACGTGCACTTGCAAACAAACCATCTATAATTTTTGCAGATGAACCGACCGGTAATTTAGATTCATTTAACAGTTCAATAATTCACGAGTTATTCGGTGAACTAAACAAAAATTTGGGAATTACTTTTCTTATTGTCACTCACAATCCGGAATTAGTTAAAATTGCCGATACTCTTTTCGAAATGAAAGACGGAATTCTAACACAAAAAAAATAAATTGAGGCATTCAATGAATAACTCACGTAGAAAATTTATTAAGAACGCACTTGTCTCCGGTGCCGCAATCGGATTATCATCAATTCCTTCTTTTGCAGAAAATAAAGAAGGCAGAATTCAGTTAATTGATTCATTATTTGAACAAAAGAAAAAGACAAAAAATGTTGTTGGATTAGCTTGCGAACCTCTCGATAAAGTGAGAATAGGTTTTATAGGATTGGGGATGCGTGGACCTGAAGCCGTAAGCAGAATGATGAAAATTGAAGGAGTGGAAATAAAAGCATTATGTGATCTAATCCCCGAACGTGTTAAAGCAGTCCAAGAACTGGTTAAAAAAGAAGGAAGACAAGAAGCGCTCGAGTTCTACGGAAGTGAAGATGCTTGGATGAAAATGTGTGAACGCGATGATATTGATTTAATATATTCATGTACTCCTTGGGATTTACATGTCCCGAACGCATTGTATTCAATGAAACATGGAAAACACGTTGCAATAGAAGTTCCGGCTGCTACAAATGTTAAAGACTGTTGGGAATTAGTAAACACTGCTGAAGCTACAAGAAGACATTGTATGATGCTCGAGAACTGCTGTTATGATTTTTTTGAACTGGCAACTCTAAATATGGAACGACAAGGATTACTTGGTGAAATTGTTCATGCAGAATGCGCTTATATACATGATTTACGTTGGCTTAAATTTGATAAAGAAAAAGGTTATCAGGGAATGTGGAGATTAAAATATAGTATGAAACACACCGGTAATCTTTATCCAACTCACGGTTTAGGACCTGTCGCTCAAATAATGAATATCAATCGAGGTGACAAATTCGATTATCTTACTTCAATGTCAACCAATCAATTTGGGATGACACTCTATGCAAAAGATAAGTTCGGAGAAAACTCAACTGAAGCAAAGCAGACGTATAAGTTGGGTGATATGAACACTACACTTATCAAGACTAATAAAGGCAAAACAATAATGATTCAGCATGACACGACAAGTCCACGCCCATACAGTAGAATACACTTATTAAGTGGGACAAAAGGAATAGCTATGAAATGGCCTCAACAAAAAATTGCATTAGAACCAAATGCCCACTCCTGGCTGAAAGATGATGAGTATAAATTATTGATGGAAAAGTATGAACATCCATTAGCAAAAAAAATTGGTGAAAAAGCCCGTGAAGTTGGTGGTCACGGCGGTATGGATTTTATAATGGATTGGCGATTAATATATTGTTTGAGAAACGGTTTGCCGCTTGATCAGGATGTTTATGATGCTGCTTCTTGGTCTGCAATAGTTGAACTTAGCGAAATATCAACAACAAATAAAAGTAAGAGTGTTGAAGTTCCGGATTTTACAAGAGGTGCCTGGAAAACAACATCACCAATTGGAATAGTTTCCTGATAAATTTTATTACACTCAGACTAAAAACAATTGCAAAAAAATCTTATGCTAAAATCTGTCTAATAATTCAGTTCTGTGTGCTACTGATTAGATAATCAATCAACAGCCGTACTCCGAAACCGGTATCATATTTTTTGGTGTAATTAGTAAACTCGTGTTTTATAGCGGGTCCGGCAATATCCAAATGGACCCATGGAATTTTCTTATCAACAAAATGTTCTAAAAATTTTCCCGCTGTTATAGCTCCACCCCATCGTGGACCAAGATTAGAAATGTCAGCAATTTCACTTTTGATTAACGAGTTGTATTCTTTCCAGAAAGGCAAACGCCATACTTTTTCGTATGTTTTCTCAGCCGATTTGATGATATTATCTGCCAGTTGATCGTAACTTGTAAACAATCCGGCTGTAAAAACTCCTAATGCTACCATACAAGCACCGGTTAAGGTTGCCATGTCTATTATTTCATCAGGTTTCTGTTGAGATGCATAATGAAGTGCATCAGCTAAAATTAATCTTCCTTCCGCATCCGTATCCTTAATTTCAATTGTCTTACCTGAGTATGATTTAATAATATCACCGGGTTTAAATGAATTACCGGCTAACATATTTTCAACAGCCGGGACAATTCCAATAATATCGAGAGGTAATTTTAATAAAGCTGCTGCTCTAATTATTCCAAAAACTGCAGCCCCACCAGCCATATCAGCTTTCATATCAATCATACCGGATGTGGGCTTTATAGATAATCCCCCACTATCGTATGTAACTCCTTTACCTACAAGCGCAATCTTTTTTACCGACTTTTGTTTCGGTTTATAATGAGCGATTATCATACACGGACTTTTTGTACTTGAACCACCAACAGCAAGTATAGCATTCATATTTCTTCGTTTAAGTTCTTTATGATCAAATATCTGGATTTTCACGCCATGTTGGGTTAGTTCATCTTTAACTCTTAAACCTAATTCCATGGGGGTTAAAGTGACAGCTGGTTCATTTACCAGATCTCGCGTGAAATAAACAGATTCAACTATTTTTTTTGTATTTGAAATTACACTCTGCAATAAATTCTTATCGCTATAATGAAGTATGAATTTAAGATTGCCACCTTCTTCTTTTTCGGACTTATACTTATCAAATGTATAATTTCCCAACATGATACCTTCAATCATCGATTGTAAAAAATATTCTTCCGAAGAAAAGTATTTCTTATAATCTTCATAAAGTGGAACAATCACATCGATAGTTTTTATTTCCTTTTTAAGAAGTGTAGGAACTAATCCCGCAAAATAATTTCGGAAAAAATCTACTGTAAAATCCTCATCAAGTTTTACTTTTTTAAGAAATATTACGGATGGTTCTGATTTTTCCGTGTAATGTATTATTTCATCTCCCTTCTTTCCCAGAAAATACTTTTCCTGAATTTTGTTAAGAGTTATGTTCAATGTACCTGAAAAATTCTCCAGAATATTTCTTGTTAATTTTGCTTCAATAAAAAATTTTACTAATCCGGAATGATCACTTAATTTAATTGAATCACCAGCAGATATAATTTCTAAGTTGAAATACATTTATCACCTTTCATTGAATATACTTTTTTGCAGCTTCTATTACTTTGTTTTTTATGTCACTAATCTTAACATCGTAAAATCTTGCACCAGCAGCATTAGTATGTCCACCACCTCCTAATTCCGACGCCAATTTATTAACCGGGATATTTCCTTTTGAACGAAAACTTACTTTTACACCGTCTTTCAATTCATAAATTAAAATACCAATCTGAACTCCCTGTATAGTAAGACAATAATTAACAAAGCCATCTACATCAGCTTCCACCGCATCATGACGTTGTTGCACTTCATTGGATAAAACCATAATCGCAATTTTTTTAGTTGAATCCAGTTCTATTGAATTTAACGCTTCACCAAGAAGCTTTACACGACTAAAATGAAACTGATCATATACCTGACTATAGATATCTGTTGGATTAAGACCATATTCTAAAAGTTCAGCTATTATTTTATGAATTTTGGAAGATGTACGCTCAAATCGGAATGAACCTGTATCGGTCATAATAGCTGTGTAAATCTGGTAAGAAAGTTCATAATCAAGTTCAACAATACCGGTAGTTTTTATAAAGTCGTAGATTATTTCACCTGTTGCCGAGTATTCAGTTCCTCCGATAATTAAATCAAATACATTCTCCGGGTCCTGATGATGATCAATACAGACTTTTAATTTGTCAGAATTACGAACAACCTGTTCCATTCTAACAATGCGATTAAGTTGATTCAAATCCAGTAGAATTATTACATCAACCTCAGTCAAAATATTTTTATGTTTGTTTTCATCGTATCTTTCTATCACCTTATTCTGATCCAAAAACTCAAGGTTATATGGAGTATAACTATGGTTAATTATTGTTACATTCTTACCGAGCTTTTTTAAGATCATATACATTGCAAGTTCGGAACAGATTGCATCGGCGTCCGGATTAACATGCGAAGTGATAAGGAAACTGTTATTATTTTCAATAAGATTTTTTAGTTGCGAAAATTGATTCATAATTTTTATTGAAGATAAAATGAAAGAGGCTTCTCAAAAGTTTTCAAAACAAAATTTCTTATAAAAAGAATAGTACTTTTGAGTAAGCCTCGCATTAAACGGATAATTATTGATTACTTTACTTCCCAGGTTGTTGTTGAGAACATAAGTCTTTCGTAAGTACCTTCACCCTTTTGTGCTTTTATAGTTTCTATTTGCTTCATATAATCGCCGTCGTAAGTCGGCTTATTATATTGTCTGAAAACGCCGATTGGGGTCGGGAAACCGGGCAGATCCGATAAACGTGCTAAAATAAATCCTCTTGTTGGATTTTCATCAAATTCGTCATGAACCCAGCAATCATTAATCGAATGCTTGCCATCGTTTAGATTAATTACAACCGGATTAATTCCGTCAAGTTTGATTCCTTTGTCCTTATTCGTACCAAAAACAAGAGGTTTATTGTGCTCAAGTACAACAACATTTTCCGGTTTGGTTTCTTTTTCTGTTAAGTGAAAATATGCACCATCGTTAAATATTGGACAGTTCTGATATACTTCAATGAATGCAAGTCCTTTATGTTTAGCGGCACGTGTTAACATTTCCTGCATATGTTTTGGATCGCGATCTAGTGTCCTTGCAATAAATGTAGCACCGGCACCGTCAGCAAGTTTAATTGCATTAAATGGCCAGTCAACAGTTCCATAAGGTGACGACTTAGTAATTTTACCTTTTTCCGAAGTTGGTGAATACTGTCCCTTTGTTAAACCATAAATACGGTTGTTGAAGAGCAATATTTTGAGATCAACGTTTTTTCTGCAAGCATGAATAAAATGGTTACCGCCAATACTTAACATGTCACCATCTCCGGTAGCAACCCAAACCTGTAAATTTTTATTTGCAAGTTTAACACCGGTAGCAATTGCAGCAGCACGTCCGTGAATTCCATGAAAACCGTATGTATTCATATAGTATGGAAATCGGCTGGAACATCCAATACCGGAAACCCATACTATGTTTTCTCTCTTTTCACCAAATTCCGGTGATGTCCTTTGAACTTGTGCAAGAATTGAGTAATCACCGCAACCCGGACACCATTTAACATCGACGTCAGATGCAAAATCTTTCGCTGTATATTTTATTTCTGGTACTACCTGATCTATTTTACTTTCCATTTTCTCCTCCGAGAATTTCATAAATTTTATTTTGAATTTCAGCTACCTTAAAAGGTTGTCCCTTTACTTTGTTGAATTGAATAACATCAATCAAGTATGTGCTTCTTATAATAGTGGCGAGTTGACCTTTATTCATTTCAGGAATCAAAATCTTTTTAAAGTTTTTGAGAACATCACCAAGATTTTTAGGGAATGGATTAATATACCTTAGGTGAACATGCGAAGCATTGTAACCATCTGCACCGGCTTTTCGTATAGCTTCTTTAATTGAGCCGTAAGTACTTCCCCAACTTAATATTAATAATTCGCCGCTTTGCTCTCCTTCAACTTCTACATCAGGAACAACAGTCTGAACTTTTTCTATTTTCGCTTTTCTATTGTTAACCATTATTTCATGATTTTCCGGTTCGTAGCTTATATTTCCATAAACATCTTTCTTTTCCAATCCACCTATTCTATGCTCTAAGCCCGGAGTACCTGGTATTGCCCATGGACGAACAAGATTTTCATTTCGAATGTAAGGATAAAAACCTTCTGGGTCTTTTCTGAACTCAACTTTGATTTTTGGTAACTCATCGAAAGAAGGAATTTTCATTGGTTCAGAACCGAATGCAAGATATCCATCTGTAAGTAAAATAACCGGCGTCATAAATTCGATTGCTATTTTAGCAGCTTCAATTGAAGCATGAAAACAATCAACCGGACTTTTAGCTGCCATTACAACAACGGGAGCTTCACCATGTCGTCCATACATTGCCTGAAACAAATCCGCTTGTTCAGTTTTTGTCGGAAGTCCGGTACTTGGTCCACCTCTCTGAACATCTACAATTACAATTGGCAATTCAGTTATAACTGCCAAACCAATTGCTTCTGTTTTTAATGAAAGACCCGGACCAGAAGTAGTCGTAAGTGCTAATGAACCGGCGAATGCAGCACCAATTGCAGATGCAATTCCGGCTATTTCATCTTCTGCCTGAAAAGTTACAACGCCAAAATCTTTATACTTGCTGAGTTCCTGTAAAATTTCCGAAGCCGGAGTTATAGGATATGAACCCAAGAAAAGAGGGATACCGGCTCTTAAAGATGCGGCAACAAATCCAAGCGCAACCGCTTCATTACCCGACACATTTCTATAAATTCCCGGTGTAAGTTTAGCTGGTTTAACATCATATCTTGTCGTAAAAATTTCTGTTGTTTCACCATAGTTGTAACCAGCTTTTAATGCTCTCTGATTAGCTTCAAGTATTTCCGGTTTCTTTTTGAATTTTGTTTCGATCCAATTTAATGTTTTCTCTATCGGTCTGTTATAAAGCCAATACATTAATCCAAGTGCAAAGAAATTTTTACACTTATCTTTTTCTTTTGGTGACAGTGGAAGATCTTCTAATGCAGTAACAGTTAGTTTGGTTAATTCAACCGGTACAACATTAAAACCTGATAAAGAACCATCTTCAAGTGGACTGACATCATAATTAGCCAGCTTCAGGTTTTTGGCATCGAATGAATTTGTGTTTATGATAATAGTTGCATTCGGTTTAAGATCTTTTAAATTAACCTTGAGGGCAGCTGGATTCATAGCTACTAAAACATCAGGAGAATCTCCCGGTGTTTGAATATCATTACTACTGAAATGTATTTGAAATCCACTAACACCCGCTAACGAACCGGCGGGGGCACGTATTTCTGCCGGAAAATCTGGAAGCGTACCAACATCGGTACCCAAACTTGCAGTTGTATCTGTAAACTGTGAACCAGTTAATTGCATACCATCACCGGAATCTCCGGCAAATCTTACTGTAACATCCTCAACTATTTGAACTTGTTTTGCCATATTGTTTCTCTTAATTATATATTTATTAGTTTTTTGCGACCGTTAAAATAATTAATTCGGATGGAATATTAAATTATTTATTTTTCTCTCTCCTTGTCTATTTGCTTTCTTTTCTGTTATTGTATAATTGAACAGACCCTAATCCTTACAGTTCTCTTAAACATTTCATTAAAAATACTCTATTTTCTCCATCCCTGAACTATTGGATACCGCCTACCGTAACCAAACGCCTTTGTTGATACTCTTAAAACGGGGGGAGCTTGTTTTCTTTTAAATTCATTCATATCAACCATTCGCAATACTTTCTTAACAATATCTGGTTCTTTTATTTCCTCAGCAATTTCATTATACTCTTTTTGATCTTCAAGATACATCTTTAATATTTTATCAAGCAGATCATAAGGTGGTAATGAATCCTGATCGGTTTGGTTTGGTTTGAGTTCTGCCGAGGGTACTTTATTTATAATTTCGATTGGTATCACCTCTTCTTCACGATTTATATAATCAGCTAATTGATAAACCTGTGTTTTATAGACATCACCAATTACAGCAAGTGCACCGCACATATCACCATATAAAGTTGCATAACCAGTTGCAAGTTCAGATTTGTTACCTGTTGCGCAAAGAAGATATCCGAATTTATTTGCCAAAGCCATTAGATAGATACCGCGAATTCTCGATTGCAGATTTTCTTCGGTTACGTCTTCAGGTAAATTATTGAATACGGGTTTTAATTCATTTAATAAATTATCAAACACAGATTGAATCGGTATTTGTAATGATTTTATATTCAAATTTGATATCAGCTTTTCGGAATCCTCGATACTTCCCTTACTTGAATATTTTGAAGGCATCATAACAGCCAAAACATTTTCATTACCAAATGCTTTTGCAGCTATGTAAACAACAAGTGCGGAATCGATTCCACCGCTTAAACCAACAAGTGCTTTATTAAATCCTGTTTTTTTCCCGTAATCCTTTAGACCCATAATCAATGCTTTCAAAACTTCTTCTTCAAATTTAGCTTCAACATTTTGGATTGGATTGTAATTAATTTCTGTATCGTAAATAAAATAATCTTCTTCAAAAGCTTTACCGAGTGAACATAAATCCCCTTTACCATTAAAGCACATACTACCGCCATCAAAAATCAATTCCGTCTGTGCCCCTACACAGCATACATAAGCCAATGGAATTTTTTCATCTTTTGTAAGAATAGAAAGCATTTGAAAACGTTCTTTTCGTTTTCCATACGCATAAGGACTCGCAGAAATGTTGATTAGTAATGTTGCACCGTCTGATATCTGTTTATTGATAGGATCAATAGGATATCGTCTATGTTTCCAATAATCTGCATCGTTCCAGATATCTTCACAAACCGATATCCCAAGTTTTTCTCCCTTAAAATGATGAATTTTAATTTCCTTAGCGGATTCAAAATATCGTACTTCATCAAAAACATCGTAATTTGGAATAAGAGTTTTACTCTGAACAAACTGTATTTTACCATTATAACATAACAAAGCAGAATTGTAAACATTTGTTCCAATATTATCTTCGTAATCTTCTGTTATTGAACCGAAAATGAGACCGGTAGAATTAGTTTGGGATGCAATTTCTGAAGCAGTTTTTATTACTTCTTCTCTAAACTCTTTTTTCTCAACAAGGTCTAATGGAGGATAACCACAAAGGAATAGTTCCGGGAAAACAACTAAATCAGCACCGTCACTTATTCCTTTTTTGTAACCGTTGATTATTTTTTCTTTATTTCCTTTTATATCTCCAATAATCGGGTTTGATTGGCAAATAGCTATCTTCATTTACATCTTTTCTTTTTGCGAAAATTAGTTAAGACAAACCTTATTTCAAAAAAATAATGCTGTAATTTTGTGTGGTATAAGAAATAAAATATTATTATATAACGAAAAACATTTTCGCAAACCACTCGTCTTAATAGTTGAACAAAATAAAAGGGAGGGTAATATGGAAAGGAAATTGTATCGCTCTCGTAAAAACCGGGTCTTTGGAGGTGTTGCCGGCGGATTAGCAGAGTATTTTGGTCTCGATCCAATTTTAATGCGTGTTATTTTTGTTATTATTACTCTTATTAACGGAATTGGACTAATTCTTTATATAATTTTGTGGATTGTTATCCCCGAAATACCCTTCGAAATGGCTTATAAGGTAAATCATGATGATAATTCTCAAAAATCCGAATCACATGAACCGGGTTTATCTTCTATTGAACAAAAGTACGAAAGTAAAGGAAGAATTGTTGTTGGTGCTATATTGATTATAATCGGTGCTCTTTTCTTTCTTGAAAAAATGATTCCCAGCTTTAGCTTCGAAGATTTCTTTCCAGCTCTATTGATAATTATTGGTATTGCTTTGATTTGGAATTCAATAAGAAAATGAAGGAGAAATTATTATGAAAAGCGGACAACTGTTTTGGGGATTTTTTCTTCTTACACTTGGTTCTTTATTCTTATTAACCAAGTACGATATCATCTACAGTGATTTTGAATTCATCTGGAATTTATGGCCATTAATATTTGTATTTTGGGGTGCTGTTGTAATTTTCAAAGATTCATTAGTAAGACCAATAATTAGTGCTATCTTTGGAATTTTTCTGGCAGTCTTATTCTTTGGTTTGATAGCAAATATTTTTTCCGGCTTTAATTTCAGATTCAGTAATTCTCACAAAGAATTTGTGACTCAATCTTATTCCGAAGACTATAACGACTCAGTAAAATCTGCCGAGTTTGTGTTAAAATCTGGTGGTGGTTCTTTCGTAATTGAAGAAACAACAGAAAAATTAGTTGAAGGTTCTTCTTATGGTTCTTTAGCAGAATATGATTTATACACGGATTTAAAAAACTCAAATGCATATGTAGAGTTCAATCTTAACAAAAAGGATTTCGATTTTTTTCATGATAAGTTGAAGAACCACTTGGTCGTTCATTTGAATGATAAACCGGTATGGGATTTTGTGTTTAACTTCGGTGCTGCAAAAGCAAAGTTCGATTTATCGAATTACATAGTGCGAAATATAGACTTAAATACTGGTGCGGCTAATGTTAGAATTAAACTCGGCGATAAAAGCGATACTACAAATGTTGACGTGGAGATGGGCGCAGCTAAATTAAAACTTGAAATCCCGGAAAATTCAGGTTGCCAGTTAAAAGGCGATATGGTTCTTATTTCCCGTTCATTACCCGGCTTTGAAAAGAAAGATAAAGGATTTTTTGAAACGCCAAATTTCGAAGATGCATCAAAGAAAATTTTTGTAAGAATTAATGGTGGAGTATCCTCTATTAGTATTACTAAGTATTGAAGAAAACCGGGGGGATCTTTAGATAAGGATCAGGTTCATTAATTATGGGCTTGATCTTTTTCTTTTGGTGAATCTCTTTCCATACTTTGGTGGAATCCAGAGATGTTTTTTCATATTTACATTTCCTTCTTCATCAAATTCAATCCCCTCACTTCTTAATAATTCTTCCATCAGGTTTGGATCACCAAAATGAATTCTGCCGGTAAGTGTTCCATTTCTATTGACAACTCTATGACAAGGTAAGTTGCTATCTTTAGCTCCGTTCATTGCCCAACCTACAGTTCTTGCCGCCGACTTAATGCCACATGCTTCTGCAAGATGTCCGTATGTAGTTACCTTACCTTTAGGTATCTTTGCCGTAAGTGCGTAAACACGATCAAAAAAATCTTTTTTCTTCTTATCAATTTTCTTTTTCAATTCTCTACTTACGATTTCTTTACATTTTGCATTTCCCAGATTTTCATGTAAGTCAAAAGATTTGTCAGCATATGAATAATCGAAACCATCAAACCGTAAATCCCATCTTTAAAACCTTTACGGGAAATAAAATGATTTAAAAAAGCAGCTAAAGGATTCAAAACTAAATTTCTTGCTTTAACTCTTTTACCATCTTTCTTTTCTAATGCTTGCAAAGTAGAATATTCATTTATCTTTTTGATAGTATCAGCAATGTTTTGATGAGTAAAGTGAATTAAATGATTTTTAAGGTAAGATGTTTTTCCTTCGACTATAAATCCTTCGTGCACTTTGCGGTCAGTCAGTTGCACATAATTTTTGTTGAAGAACCTCATCTGGTAATCAGGATACCAGCCACAAGATTTAATGACTTTATTCATAAAATAATTTTGTCGTGGTATATAGTATCCATTTACTCTATCATCAGAGTTTAACAATTCCTGTATTTCCAACTTTAGAAGATCGCTTACCCTTTCATCTGCATCAATACTAAGTACCCAATCATAAGAAGTCTTTTCAATGGAATATTTTCTCTGTTGAACGTATCCTTCCCATTTTTTCACAAATACTTTAGGAGTATATTCATTTGCAATCTGTCGGGTATTATCGCTACTCTCTGAGTCAATAACAATAATTTCATCAGCCCATTTTACGCTTTCCAGACAATCGCGTATGTTTTTTTCTTCGTTACCGGCAATAATAACAACAGATAGCTTTTCCATAACTATTCGCCAATTATTTTGATTATGACTCTTTTTCTTCTTTGTCCATCAAATTCTGCATAATAGACTTGCTGCCAAGGTCCAAAGTCAAGTTTACCGTTAGTAACGGGAATTATAACTTCGTGATGAACAAGTAAACTTTTTAAATGAGCATCACCATTGTCTTCACCTGTTCTATGGTGACGGTAATCGGATTTATAGGGAGCTAAATGTTCTAGCCATTCATCAATATCTTGAATCAAACCGCTTTCTGCATCATTGACATATACGCCGGCAGTTATGTGCATTGCAGAAACAAGAACCATTCCTTCTTTAATTCCGCTTTTCTTAAGTGCATTCTCAACTTCACCTGTTATGTTTATGTATTCCCTTCTTTTTGATGTATTGAACCATAAATATTCGGTATGACTTTTCATATTACAATTCCTTTATATTCTGTCAGTTGCTTTAGCTAATCTGTCTGCTAAAGAATAAATAATTTTTTTAGAAAGGTCGGGGTATTGTTTTACAATATCATCAAGCTCCCCTTCTACTTCTAAAACCTGAACATCAGTTATTGCGCGTATTTCTGCTGAACGTGGTTTTTTGAGAATTAAACTCATCTCGCCAATAATTTCGCCTTGTTTGTTAAATTCTGTTATCAATGAGTTATTTTTGTAAATACCAACCGTTCCTTCAACAAGGACAAATAATTTTTTTGCCTGTTCACCTTCTTTGGCAATAGTAGTGCCGGCTTTATACAATTTTAGTTTAGACATATTTTATATTTATTTAGTTTTCAGCAAACTTAAGAAGATAAGCTTTAATAAACTCATTTAAGTCGCCATCCATAACGCCCTGAGTATCTGAAGTTTCATAATTTGTTCTGTGATCTTTTACCATATTATAAGGATGAAAAACATAAGAGCGGATTTGGCTACCCCATTCAATCTTCATCTTATTTTTTTCTATTTCATTTAACTCAGCTTGTTGCTTCTCAAGCTCAAGTTGATAGAGCTTGGATTTCAGAAGTTTGAATGCGTTATTTTTATTCTGGATTTGTGAACGTTCAGATTGACATGCAGCAACTATTCCAGTAGGAATATGCGTAATACGAATTGCAGTTTCAACTTTATTTACATTCTGCCCACCTTTACCACCTGAACGGTAAGTATCAATCCTGAGATCAGCCGGATTAATTTCTATTTCTATTGTGTCATCAATTTCAGGTATTACAAAAACCGAAGCAAAAGAAGTATGTCGCCTTTTGTTAGCATCAAATGGTGAAATACGGACCAAACGATGCACACCATTTTCTGCTTTTAAGTAACCGTATGCAAAAGGTCCTTGAACTTCTATAGTAGCACTTTTGATTCCGGCACCATCTCCATCAAGCCAATCTATTAATGCCATCTTGTAACCATTTTGTTCACCCCATCTCAAATACATTCGCATTAACATCTGAGCCCAGTCCTGTGCTTCTGTCCCCCCGGCTCCCGAGTGAATTGTCAGTATGCAATTTTTATCATCATCTTTTCCGCTTAGCATACTTTTTAATTCAACCTTCTCATATTCTTTTTGAACAATCGAAAGTTCACGTTCTATTTCTTCTGATAAACTTTCATCTTGTTCCATTTCGGCAAGTTCTATAAACTCTTTAAGATGATTTACTTTATTGTATATCTCTTTCCAGATATCAACCCATTCCTGAAGTGATTTTGATTTTTGAAGAAGTGATTGTGCTGACTTTTGATCATTCCAAAAGTTTGGTGCTTCCGATTGTTTTGTTATTTCTGCTATTTGTTTCTCTTTTTCATCTAACTTAAAGATAACCTCTAAGTGAATTAACTTTTTCGGCAACTTCATTTAATCTTTTCAATTGATCTTCGAACATATTTACCTCATCCCTTCCATTTCAGTTAGTGAAAATTATTTTATAAAATTTATTACTAAAAAATACAATTATATTAAGGAATTAATCTTCTATTTCAAGTTCCATTCTAAGTAATGCAGCAGCAAGAGTTTTTCCCTGAGCATCATGTTTTAATGATATTGTACCTCCGCCGCCAAGTGTATTATGTAAAAGAAAATTTAATGCTCTAATATTGGGTAATTCAAAACGTTCAACTTTACCCAAACAGATGCCCTTAAAATGTTCTTTAACTTTTTCTTCAGTAAGATATTTTCTTATAATACTATATCCTTCGTCATTATAAGCAATAATTCCGACATTAGCAGCATCACCTTTATCTCCGCTCCTTCCATGAGCAATGTCAATTAATCTAATTTTTTTCATATTGTCACCATAACAACTTTTGGTTCAACTAATTTTTTTGGAATTAAGGCCGGCCAGTAAGCAACCACTTCCGCCGGTTTGGGTCTTCCACCGGCAAATCCCGTAACTGAAGGTGGTCCGGTCAAAATTAGCGGTGCAATCTCTTTTCCAAATCTTTCAATCGAATTGTAATCGTCTCCACGAACTGCTACTCTTAGCATCACTTCGTTAATTTTTTCTTCATCAATATTTGCGGATAGAGGTCCATGACACGAATTGTAACCAACAAACTCGGTTCGTATTTCATCAAATTTAAGGTTCAATCGCTCTAATCTTTTTCTTAATATTTCATCAGCTTTTTTTGCTTTACTTAAAGCATCCGGCCAGGAATATGTTAAAGTACCGACAGCAGAATAACCGGACGAATAAGAGCATGATACTTTATAAAATTCAGTTTCAGGAAATCCTTTTACATCAAAAACCTTCACTCTATTTTTCCCTACTTCTTCCAATTTAATTGAAGTAAAATCTGCAATACAATCCGGTGTTATATAATTCTTGGGATCGCCAATTTCATAAACTAATTGTTCGGAAACAGTCTCAATACTTACCTTACCGCCAAGTGATTCATGTTTGGTAATAATTATCTCTCCGTTTGGATAAGCTTCTGCAATTGGGAAGCCGATGTTATCAATGTCCGGCACAGATCGCCAATCGGCTAATAAATTTCCACCCGATGCCTGACCTCCGCATTCGAGTATATGTCCCGCAACCGTTCCCGCTGATAGTAAATCATAGTCATTTTCTTTCCAACCGAATTCATAAATCATTGGCGCTAGTGTAAGACCTGTATCAGTAGTTCTACCTGTTATAACAATATCTGCACCTTGCTTAAGTGCTTCTACAATTGGCATTGCACCAAAATAAACATTGGCGCTTAAGAGTTTATCTTTAATTTTTGTAATCGGTTCACCGGTTTCCATATTATTCAAAGAGCAACCGTTACTTATAACAAAATCAATTTTATCAAGTATATTATCACCAATTACAAGAGCAATTTTTAGATTATTTATATTTTGTTTACGTGCAACCTCTGCAACTGCTTCTGCACAAGCTTCCGGATTTACTCCGCCTCCGTTAGTAATAATCTTAATATTATTCTTTTTACAGATTGGGAGAATACGATCCATTAACTCAGGAATATCTCTTGCATAACCAAGTTTAGGATTTTTATTCTTCTGCTTCTGTAAAATGGACATTGTTACTTCAGCAAGGTAATCCATTACAAGATAATCAACTTGTCCGGCTGTAACTTGTGTGTAAGGAGCATCAATCAGATCGCCCCAGAATCCTTGTCCGGATGCTATTCTAATTTTATCTTTCATTGAAATCACAAAATAATTCTTAATTAAAATAGGAAAACTTATTTTAGATTGGAAATATAATTGATAATATAATCTGGTATTTCCTCTAATCTTTCTTCAGAATTTACTTTTATCCATTTGATACGATTATCTTTTCTAAACCATGTAAACTGTCTCTTGGCATAACGTCTTGTATTTCTTTTTATCAGTTCGATTGCGCGTTCAAATGAAATTTCATTTTCCAAATAAGAAATTAATTCTTTATAACCAACTGTATTTAATGCATTAATATTTTTTGAATACCCCATTTCTAAAATATGTTTCACCTCATCTAAAAATCCGTTGTTAATCATTTTGTCAACACGTTCATTTATATTGCTATAAAGAATTTCACGTGGCCACTCAATACCGATTTGTATAAAGTTTATGTTGGAGTTTCTCTTATACTCTGCTTGAAATTCCGAAATTGGTTTTCCTGTTAAATGATAAACTTCTAAGGCACGCATTACACGTTTCCAGTTTTGCGGTAACATATTTGACGCACTATAAGGATCAACTTTTTTAAGTTCATCGTATAAATATTGGTTGCCGAATTTTTCTCTTTTAGCATTAAACTCTTTTCGGAATTCTTCATCGGTATCTACGGCATCAAAAATACCATCAATCAGTGCACGAACATATAAACCGGAACCACCTGTAACAATAGGTAATTTATTTTCAGAAAAAAGTTTTTCAATAACTTCTAATGCATCATATTCATATTTACTTACATTATAATCTTGGTCAGGTAAGAGATAGTCTATGAAATGATGTTTGATTTTCTTAAGCTCCTTTTCCGAAGGTTTTGCTGTGCCGATGTTAAGATATTTATAAATCTGACGACTATCGGCTGAAATTATTTCTGTGTTCAGTTTAGTTGCCAGATCAATAGAAACTTTTGTTTTACCCGAACAAGTTGGTCCAACAATTACAATTACTTTTCTTTCCATCCTTCTCTACCGACTAAAGGCACAAATGCAAAGTATGGAGCTTCTTTAGTATCGAATTCGTCTTCGGATATTTTTGTAATTATTTTCAGTGATTGAATTGAGCGGTCACCGACAGGTATAACCATTCGTCCTTTTACTGCAAGTTGTTTAAGTAAATTTTGTGGTATACCGGGACTACCGGCTGTTACAATAATTCTATCATAAGGTGCAAACTCAAGCCAACCGATTGAACCATCACTGCATCTTGCTGCAATTCTTAAATTAAGCTTATCAAAAATTTTTAATGCATTATTGTATAGTTTATCATTTCTTTCAATTGTAAAAACCTTTGCGCCCATTTCATAAAGTATAGCTGCCTGATAACCTGAACCTGTTCCTATTTCCAGTACTTTTTGACCCGGTTCCGGATTTAACTCTTGGGTCATAAAGGCAACAGTATATGGTTGAGATATGGTTTGTCCATATCCGATTGGTAATGCAACATCCTCATAAGCATGTTGAACCATTATTTCAGGAACGAATAAGTGTCTTTCAACTTTCATCATAGCATCAAGAACACGTTCGTTTGTAATCCCTTTTCTTTTTATTTGTTCGATCAATAATTGTCTTTCTGTTTCGTACATTGTTCCTAAAGTATTAAATTTGTGCCGCTAAAGATAATAATTTATGGAGCTATTATTATAAATGAGTATTGAAATAATTCTAGGTGCAGTTTTAATAATGTTCATGCGTATTGCAGATGTAACATTGGGAACATTCAGAACAATTTTGGTTGTACAGGGAAGAAAATACCATGCTGCTATGACCGGTTTTTTTGAAGTCTTGATTTGGATTTTTGCTATGCGATATATTGTTCAGCATATGGATCACACAATTAATCTGTTGGGTTATGCTGCCGGCTTTGCTTTAGGAAATATTATGGGAATAACACTCGAGCAGAAAGTCGCTTTAGGTTACACACAGATAAATATCGTATCCTTACACCATACAGATGAAATAGCCAATAAATTGCGGAGTTCAAAATTTGGTGTTACAATTTTACCGGCAGAAGGTGGAAGTGGTGGTGTTTCAATTCTTATTGTAATTGCTAAACGTCGGTTTCAAAAACAAATAATGGAAATAGTTGAATCTGTTGATAAAAGAGCATTCATTACCGTACAGCAGTCGATGCCTTACAGAGGTTTTGTTCACGGGGCAAGAGTATAATAAAATTTTTAAAACAGATTTGATATGATTAGTTAATCGTATTATATTTACAGCGCAATTTTAGAAGTTCTTGAAATATTGAAATGCGGGAATAGCTCAGTTGGTAGAGCGCAACCTTGCCAAGGTTGATGTCGCGGGTTCGAGTCCCGTTTCCCGCTCTAAACTCCGGCTCAGCCGGATTTTTTTTCGATGTTCTTTTGATTTTTTCAAAACTCAGATTGAGATTTCAATTCTCAATTCGACATTCTCAATTATTATTGGCGCTGTACTCCCGACAAGTCGGGACTTAAGAGGAAGGTCTGCAACCCGGCTTCGCCGGGCGAATCCGTCGTAGCGGGACAGGTCCGACTGGCGCTAAGTTCTTTATTTAATATGTTTTTATCGGCGCTGTACTCCCGACAAGTCGGGACTTAAGGGGAAGGTCTGCAACCCGGCTTCGCCGGGCGAATCCGTCGTAGCGGAACAGGTCCGACTGGCGCTAAGTTCTTTATTTAATATGTTTTTATCGGCGCTGTACCCAAGTGGCTTAAGGGGAAGGTCTGCAAAACCTTTATTCGTCGGTTCGAATCCGACCGGCGCCTCAATTCTTAATCCATTCTTATGTTTATCGTCTATGTTCTCCGAAGCGAGAAAGATAATAAGCGTTACGTTGGTTTTACCGAAAATTTAACTCGAAGACTTTTTGAACACAACTCTGGTTTAGTAACCTCAACAAAAAATCGTAGACCTTTTAAACTAATTTACACTGAACAATTTGAGAACAAACAAGAAGCTATGAAGCGAGAAAAATTCTTCAAATCTCATCAAGGAAGAAATTTTCTTGATTCAATTGGCAAGTGATTCTGTTGGAGAGGGTCTGCAACCCGGCTTTGCCGGGCGAATCCGACCGGCGCCTCAATTCTTAATCCATTCTTATGTTTATCGTCTATGTTCTCCGAAGCGAGAAAGATAATAAGCGTTACGTTGGTTTTACCGAAAATTTAACTCGAAGACTTTTTGAACACAATTCTGGTTTAGTAACCTCAACAAAAAATCGTAGACCTTTTAAACTAATTTACACTGAACAATTTGAGAACAAACAAGAAGCTATGAAGCGAGAAAAATTCTTCAAATCTCATCAAGGAAGAAATTTTCTTGATTCAATTGGCAAGTGATTCTGTTGGGGAGGGTCTGCAACCCGGCTTTGCCGGGCGAATCCGTCATAGCCGGACAATTCCGCCCGGTACCTCACAAAATTACTTAAATCTTTTTATCACTTTACCATACCTTGCAAATTTTGCATATAACTGACTCGCAGTAACTAATCCAAATGTATCAACACCAATTCCTGTTGCATTAATTACCTGAGCAGCCCAAGTATTACATGTTCTAAACAAATGGTATTCACCTCTCGACTTAATAAAATAGATCGGTGTTTCCGGTTCATGTTTTGTTATAACCGGGTTCATATTTTCATCGTAGACAATATGATCATTTATAAATTTTGTCAGTTTACTAAATTCTTCTTGTGAGAATCTGAACTTAATGGCAAATTCTCGCCACTCTATTATTTTTTCTATCGGGAATTTGTAACCATCTATACGTATGACAGTTGGTGTAGGAACTAAAACGGCTTTTGCTGCTAAATATAAATCCATTCCAGGAGTTTGATAAAAATCTGCATCGCCCCAACCAATATCAATATATAAGTAATCTTTAATCAAACTTAAGACGGGAAGTGCTTCAATAGTATAGTCGTTTATCTCAAACATAATTCCGGTATGCCAACTTTCTTTCACAAGGTATACATCAATCGAATCGGGATTTTTTGTTTGGCTTCGGACGGAATTAACAGAAAGAAATAAGATTATCCATAACAGTAAAATATCTTTACTCATTTATCATAACTTTTTATTATTCTAAAAATAATATACTGTAAGATTTTTTAGGTAGGAAATGTAAGTGGATATATTAAATCCGGCATGACCGGATTCAGAATTACGGAGGAGTTTTTATCATTTATAATTTCTAATTTATCATTGAATAAAGATTCTTCAGCAGTAAAAGCTCAATTCGGAATGACTTGGTCACTTTTTTTAAAATCGCAGAGTTTGCCAACTTTTCCTTTGCGTTCTTTGCGGTTTCTCTTTTCTTTTTAAACCGCAGAGGTCGCTAATGTTTTCCTTTCCGTCTTCTGTTCACTGTCTACTTACGTATCCTCCCCTTTCTAAACCTTGTCACTTTGTTACATGTTACTTTATAACTCTTTCACTTTAGTTTTTAACCGCAAAGGTTGCAAAGTTTTATATTCCCTTCTGTCTTCCGTCGTCTATCTTCTTTAATCTTATTCCCATTCACTTTGTCACTTTGTTACTCTTTCACTTTTTAAACCGCAGAGTTCGCTAAGATTTTCTTTGCGTTCTTTGCGGTTTCTATTTTCTTTTTTAACCGCAGAGATCGCAAAGTTATGTATTTATTAACACCACCAATTTCTGTCCTCTGTCTTCTATTCTCAGTCTTCAGCCGACCTCTATCTTTTTCCATTTCTGCACATTGTCACTGTATTACATGTTACTTTGTCACTCCTTCACTTCATCTTTCACCACAATATTCTAACCTATTCTTACTATTCGTGAAAATCCGTTTAATTCGTGTTTATTCGTGTCCTATTCCTTATTATTTAGCATATTGAATTTTACGAACTTCACGGATGACCATCACTTTTATTTGTCCGGGATATTCCATTTCTTCCTGAATTTTCTGAGCAATTTCGTAAGAAAGTTTATCTGCCATTACATCATCAATTTTATCCGGTTCAACAACAACCCTTACTTCTCGTCCGGCTTGTATTGCGTATGTCTTTGCTACACCTTCAAAAGACTTAGCTAAATTCTCCAGATTTTCCAATCTCTTCACATAACTTTCGAGAGGTTCACGACGTGCGCCGGGACGTGCACCGCTAATTGCATCTGCAGCTTGAACTAAAGCAGCAATAGGATGCTCCATTTCAATATCTTCGTGGTGACTACCAACAGCATTAACGACAATAGGATGTTCATTATATTTCTTAGTTAATTCGTAACCTAACAGAGCGTGTGGACCTTCTACATCTTTATCTATTGTTTTTCCAATATCGTGCAATAAACCGGCTTTCTTTGCTAATGTTGTATCAAAACCAAGCTCTGCTGCCATAATTCCGGTTAGGTATGCTACTTCAATACTGTGTTGTAACAAATTCTGTCCGTAGCTTGAACGGTATTTCATCTTACCGATATGTTTGACGAGTTCAGGGTGAACACCATGCAATCCAAGTTGAATTAGTGTATTCTCACCTTCTTTCTGAATTTCTTCGTCTAACTCTTCCTGTACTTTAGCAACAACTTCCTCAATACGTGCCGGATGAATTCTTCCGTCCGCAATTAATCTCTCTAAAGCAATCCTTGCCACTTCCCTTCTGAACTGATCGAATGCGGAGAGTATAACAGCTTCAGGCGTATCATCAACTATTACATCAACACCGGTGGCAGCTTCAAATGCCCTGATGTTTCTCCCTTCACGACCAATAATTCTACCCTTCATTTCATCATTCTGAATCTGGACTACAGAAACAGTCGATTCAACTGAATGGTCTACTGCGGTTCTTTGAATTGCCTGAATTACAATTCGTTGAGCTTCTTTTTTGGCATCAAGTTTTGCTTGATCTCTGATCTCTTTAATCATTTGTGCAGCATCGGTTTTAGCTTTGTTTACCATATTTTCCATCAACATTTTTTTAGCTTCTTCCGATGTTAAACCGGCAGTCTTTTCCAGACGAATATTTTGTTCAGCAATTAATTTCGATAATTCCTGATTCTTCTTTACAATTTCTTCTTTTTGCTGTAATAGAGTCTTTTCTAATTCTTTATTAGCTTTTTCTTTTTGTAAAACTAAGTCGTATTTCTTTTCAAGATTTTCTTCTCTGGCTTCAAGTTGTTTTTCATGATTCTGAAGTTTTTGTTTTTTGGTATTAACTTCATTATCAAATTCCTGTTTTTTCTTGAGCCATTCGTCTTTAACTTCTAATAATTTTTCTCTTTTAAGATGTTTAGCTTCTTTTTCGGCTTCTTCAATAATTTTTTGAGCTTTTTCTTTTGCATTTTCAATACTGTTCTTTCCGATTTTGGAATTAATAAACCATCCCAAACCAAAAGAAATAAGTGCTGTTGCGGCAGCAATAATTAATACGAAAATCAAATCCAATTGCATTATACCTCCATTAAACGAAATTTATATATAACCGCAACCGCCGACTTTTTGCATAGGAAAAGAACCCTTTCCTATACAATGCGGGAAACCGCCCGACGCTTTTTACTTCCACTGTTCCGATTTACCGGAATCTCCGCGAACGGAGTGAGGCCTGTAATACACGCCGTGAGTCAGTAACCCTTAGGTTTTATTATTTGTTAGTTCTTTTTTATACTAAAGCCGACGGAGCGGGTAAAATTATGATGGGCTTGACATAAAATTAGATTCGCTTAGAAGAAGCTTTATTTTCTTTATCTTGTCGGTTGCTTGTATGCTGAATTCTCTATATTTATTTCGTTCTACAAAAAGATCGTATGCTATATTTAATGCAGCTATTATCGCTATTGTATCCTTTGGTTGTTCCGGTAGCTCGTCGCGTGTCTCTTCCATTATTGTATTAACATATTCAGCTAACTCAGCAGCAATCTCCTGATTTTCAACAAGTAGTGAATATTCCTTGTCAAATATTTTTACTTTTAGCTTCTTTTTTTCTGTCATTTTATGTCTAATCCATCATCTAACATCATTTTAAGAACGCAAATGATAGTCTATTTTTGCTATCAACTCGCTTATTTTAGTCTTTAGTGCTTCTTTATCCTCCAATTTAATTGATTCGGAACCAAACAGATTCCCTTCATTAAACAAAGTCTTGTTTACTTTTAATTCAATTTCCGAAATTTTCTTTTTCAGAATTTCGTTTTCTTTTTCTAACAATACTATTCTGTTGTTCAAAGCTTGATTTGCTTCCAAAAGCTCTGAACCTTTTTGAATAAAATAATAGATCTGTTTTTCTAATGAATTAAGTTCATCTAAAAACAAATCATATTTTGATATTTCACCCAACTAAATTCCTCTAAGTTGTGCATTTAATTCTTTTTCAACAGCTTTGATGATATTTCGAAAGTCCTTTTCAATTTCATTTTCCGTTAGTGTTCTTTCTTTATTATAAAACTCTAACTGAAAAGCTAAGGATTTTTTCCCTTCACCTAAACTGTCGCTTTGAAAGATATCAAATAACTTAATTTGATGCAACAAGTTAGAGCTGGATTGTTTAATAATTTCTATAACTTTATCAGACTTTATAGTCTTATCTAAAATGAATGCTACATCTCTGTAAACCTTAGGGAATTTCAATAATTCTGTGAATATCTTTTCTGATGGCTTTACTTCCCGTAATTTGTCAAGGTTTAGTATAAATGCAAAAACATCCTGATTTATATCAAACAGTTTCAAAAGATTTTCTGCAACTTTTCCCCCTTTACCTATTTTATTACCTTCTATACTCAATTGTAAGCAAAGATTAAAATCATTATCTGAAGATTCTGCTAAATTATAATTCACTTTTGGCAATAACTTACTTACAAAACTTTCAACCATACCTTTAAGGTCATATATATCAAACAATTTATCTTTTTCGAACCATTCTGTTTGAACTGAATGTCCTGTCAGAGCAATTATCAGGTTATCGTCTTCAGAAAAATCAGAGAAAGATTCTATTTCGTTTTCAGTTTTACTTTCGAATACTTTACCTATTTCAAAGAATTTCAGATTTCTTTCACTCACTTTAAGATTATTCGAAACCGACTGGAGCATACCTGGTACTAACGATGGACGTAGATGTGACATCTCACTGCTTTGCGGATTAAGAACTTTTATAGCTTGCCCGAATTTTTCTGCAATCTCTTCATTTAATAACGAATTAGTAATTATTTCAAAAAATCCCAAAGAAGTAAGAATATTTCTCACATTATCATTAAAACTTGCCTGGTCTATTTTGGGTTCAACCGAAACAGAGATATGATCGATATCCGGAATTTTATCGTATCCATAAATCCTTGCAACTTCCTCAATAATATCGATCTCTCGTTCGATATCGTGTCTGTAACTTGGAATTCCCAAAACCAATTTTTCCCGGTCAGCACTCTTAATTAGAAAACCAAGATTATTCAAAATACTTGTTACATCTTCAAACGGAATTGTGTAGCCAAGAACTTTTGCAATCCTATTTAGTCTTATTTCTGTTGTTCTAACCGGAATTAAATTAGGATAAGTATCAATTTCACCTGATAATATTTCTCCACCGGCTAATTCCTTTATTAACTGAGCTGCACGACGTGCTGCCCATACTACAATGTTATAATCTGTTCCTCTCTCAAATCTGAAAGATGCATCTGTTGATAAACCCAATCTCTTGGCAGTTTTGCGAACAGATGAAGGATTAAAAAATGCACTTTCTATTAAAATATTTTTTGTAGATGATGTTACTTCAGAATTTTCACCACCCATTACTCCGGCAATAGCAACTTTTTTTCTTGCATCGCATATCATTAAATCTTTTGATGATAAAATTCTTTCTTTGGAGTCGAGAGTTGTAAACTTTTCTCCTTCTTCAGCACATTTAACAATTATTTTTTTATCTGCCAAATTATCAAGATCGAATGCGTGTAAGGGTTGTCCGACTTCGTATAATACATAATTAGTTACGTCAACAACATTATTGATTGGTCGCAAGCCAATGCTTTTTAATCTTCTCTTTAACCATTCCGGTGATTCTTTGATTGTTACACCTTCTACAATTTTCCCGACATACCTTGGACAATTTTCAGAATCTTCAATTTCTACAGATGCAACATCAGATGATTTTTTACTTACTTCTGAAATTCTGATTTCAGGATATGAAAATTTACGTTTGAATATTGCTGCGATATCGCGTGCAAAACCAATATGACTTAATGCATCGGCTCGGTTAGGGGTAATTGAAACATCCAATACAACGTCATTCATCCCAAGTGCATCTGATAGAGGAATGCCTTCCTTTAGATCATCACTGAGAACCAATATACCTTCGTGATTATCGCTAATGCCTAATTCCATTTCAGAACAAATCATACCCATCGAAACTTCACCACGGATTTTTACTTTTTCTAATTTCAATCCGTTGGATGGGATTATCGCGCCTACCTTTGCAAAAGCAACTTTCTGTCCTGTAGCTACGTTTGGTGCGCCACATACTACGTTATAGTCAGTAGTACCATCATTCACAATACACACAGAAAGTTTATCTGCATTCGGATGCTTTTTAGCTTCCTTAACAAATCCAACAACCATATTACGGAACAAATCGGATTGATCAATAACTTCTTCTACTTCAAGTCCGGCAATTGAAACCTTTTCAACTATCTCATCAACAGAGATACCTGTTAAATCAACATATTCTTTCAACCAGTTAAGAGAAATTTTCATAATAAACCTTTTAAAATTGCTTTAGAAAACGAATGTCGCTATCGAACAGAATTCGAATATCATCAATGCCGTATTTACGCATAGCGGTTCTTTCGATACCCATACCGAAAGCATAACCAATATATTTTTCAGGATCGATACCGACATTTAATAAAACATTCGGGTCAACCATACCGCAGCCAAGAATTTCCATCCATCTTCCTTCTTTCCCTTTTGGCTGCCACCAGATATCCATTTCTGCGCTTGGTTCTGTAAACGGGAAGAAACTCGCACGGAACCGATACTTAACATCCTGTCCGAAAAATCGTTTAATAAATCCTACTAACGTCCCTTTTAGCTCAGCAAATGTAATATTCTCATCAACTACAAGTCCTTCTACCTGATGGAACAAACAATAACTTTTAGCGCTTATAGCTTCGTTCCTGAAGACCTTACCCGGCATCAAAGCACGAATCGGTGGCTTTTTCTGTTGCATTAGTCTTATCTGAACAGGTGATGTGTGAGTCCTGAGTAAAAAGTTTTTATTGATAAAAAAAGTGTCCTGCATATCGCGAGCGGGATGATCGTCCGGAAAATTTAATGCCGTAAAATTATTATAATCAGATTCTAATTCCGGTCCTTCATAAACAGAAAAACCGAGTCCTTTGAAAACTTCTTTTATCTCATCCAGAGTTTGGGTTATTAAATGTTTACTCCCTAAATCAAATTTTCTTCCCGGTAGAGAAATATCTATCTCTGTTTCTTTCGAAGATTTTAGAGATTGCTCAAATTTTTCTTTTAATGAATCATATTGATTTTGTGTATAGATCTTAAGTTCATTTAAAGCTTTACCGACATTTTTTTTCTCTTCACCGGAGATATTCTTAAAATCATCAAATAATTTTGGGACAATCCCTTTTCTACTCAGATATTTTATTCGTACTTCTTCGAGGGATTTAAGGTCCTTAACCTTAGATAGGTCGTCATCGAATTGATTTCGGGTTTCGGATATTTTTGATAGCATAATTAATCCCGAGAATTTAAAAAATACCCTCTTGCATTTTTATATTAACAAATACAAGAGGGATGTTATTAATTCATTGCAAATTTAACTACATCGGCAAATGCTTGTGGATTTTCAACAGCAAGATTAGCAAGCAATTTACGATTTATTAATACTCCTTTTTCATCCAAAGCATGGATCAATTTTGAGTAATTGATACCGTGTTCTCTGGCAGCAGCGTTAATTCTGACAATCCATAGTGAACGGTAATTTCTTTTCTTAAGCTTACGATCTCTGTATGCATGTACAAGGCCTTTTTCAACATGATGTTTAGCGACAGTAAGAACCTTACTGCGGGCACCCCAGTAGCCTTTGGCTTTTTTTAGTATTTTCTTGCGTCTTGCTTTTGACGCAACATGATTGACTGAGCGTGGCATATTTTATTTCTCTCCGTTTATTGTAGCATTCTTTTTACTCTCTTCTCATCAGCTTTCGAAACAAGAACAGATTTTCTTAATGCTCTTTTTCTCTTAGTCGATTTCGAAGTGAGAATATGTGATTTAAAAGCTTTATTGCGTTTGATTTTTCCTGAGCCGGTTTTTCTGAATGTCTTTTTGGCTCCACGATTACTTTTCATTTTTGGCATTATTACACCTATCTATTTTTTCTTTTTACCTTTAATTGGCGCAAGTATAGCTTGCATTGCTCTTCCTTCAAACTTAGGTTCCTGCTCTACTTTTGCTACATCATCCAATCTTTCTATAAATTTTTTTAACAATGCTTCTCCTAATTCCGTATATGCTAATTCCCTTCCCTTAAATATTACAGATACCTTTACTTTGTTGCCTTCTTCAATAAAATTAACAGCATGTCTTGCCTTGAAATCAAAATCGTGTGTATCGGTGTTCGGATGAAGTCTGATCTCTTTTAATACACTAACCTGCTGTTTTTTCTTTTGTAATTTTTCTCGTTTCTGTTGTTCGTAAGTAAATTTACCAAAGTCAATAATTTTACAAACAGGAGGAGTAGCTTGCGGAGCAATTTCTACAAGGTCCATACCCGCTTCTTCTGCCTTTTTTAATGCTTCCTTTATAGAAACTATTCCTAATTGTTCTCCGTTTGCATCAATAAGTCGAACTTCGGGAATTTTGATTTCCTGATTAACTCGATATTTTACTTGAGTAATAAATTACCTCCTTAGTTGTGGTTTATTCTATTTTTTATTTCGTAAAGTATCTGATTCTTGAATTCACCTAAACTAATACTTCCTTTATCACCAATCTTATGCTGTCTTACCGAAACTGTTCCGGCTTCTTTTTCTTTCTCTCCAACAATCAACATATATGGCACTTTTTGAGTTTCCCAATCTCTTATTTTATAACCGATCTTTTCATTTCGTTCATCAAGTTCTACAATAATGCTTTCCAACTTAAGTTCATCTGCAACTTTTTTGGCATAATCAAAATGATTTTGAGATACAGGAACAACTGCTACCTGAACCGGTGCTAACCATGTGGGGAATGCACCGCCATAATGTTCAATCAATATTCCCATAAAACGTTCTATCGAACCGAGCAGAGCTCTGTGAACCATATAAGGTTGATGCTCTTTTCCATCTTCACCAATATATTTCATTTCGAATCGTTGTGGCAAGTTAAAATCGAACTGAATTGTGCTTAACTGCCATTCACGTCCTAATGCATCTTTAATTTTTATGTCAATTTTAGGTCCGTAGAAAGCGCCACCACCTTCATCAATTTCATATTCAACTTTTTCACGGGCAAGTGCATTCTTTAGGGAATTAGTAGCTACTTCCCAAAGACTTTCATCTCCAACCGATTCCTGTGGTTTGGTTGCTATAAAAAATTTAAGGTCATTAAATCCAAAAGCAAGTAAAATACTTCTCGAAAATCGAAGTACTTCAATTACTTCTTCTTCTATTTGCTCTTTTGTACAAAAGATATGAGCATCATCCTGAGTAAAACCACGCACTCTTAATAATCCATGCAACACACCACTTTTTTCGTAACGATAAACAGTTCCGAGTTCTGCCCAACGTAAAGGTAAATCTCTGTAAGAATATAATTTCGATTTATAAATCATAATATGGAAAGGGCAGTTCATCGGTTTAACATAGTAATCCTGATCATCAATATTCATAGGTGAATACATACTCTCTTTGTAGAAACCGAGATGACCGCTTGTTTCCCATAACCAGCTTTTACCCATGTGTGGTGAGTATAATAAATCGTATCCATTATCAAGATGTTCTTTTCGCCAGAAGGTTTCTATAGTATTTCTTATTCTTGCACCTTTAGGATGCCAGTAAATTAATCCTGCGCCAGCTTCTTCGTGAATACTGAAAAGGTCTAACTGCTTGCCAAGTTTACGGTGATCTCTTTTTTTAGCTTCTTCAAGAAATTGAAGATAATCATCAAGCATTTTTTTCTTTGGGAATGAGATCCCATAAATTCTCTGCATCCTTTTATTCTTTTCATCACCTCGCCAATAAGAACCCGAAACATTCAGCAACTTTATGAATTTGATTTTCCCGACATCCGGTATATGTGGACCGGTGCATAAATCTGTAAACTCTCCTTCATCATAAATACTGATAATCTCATTCTGATCATCTAATTCACTGAGAATTTCCAGTTTATAATTATCACCTTTCTTTTCAAAAAATTTAATCGCTTCGGCTTTACTTAATTCTGTCCGCTTAAAAGGATTTTTCTTTTGTGCAATCTCGAGCATCTTGTTTTCAATCTTTACTAAGTCATCATCTGTCAATGTTGAATTAATATCTATATCATAATAAAATCCCGCATCAATTGCAGGACCTACGCCAAATTTTGCTTCGGGATAAATTGATTGAACGGCATGAGCCATTAAATGCGATGTCGAGTGCCAGTATGTCTCTTTACCTTCTTTACTGTCGAATGTAAAAATCTGTAACGAGCAATCTTTATATAACCTTGTTGATAAATCTTTTAATTGTCCATCTATTTTAGCGACTAATGCTTCCTCGGCTAAGCGTGAAGAAATTTTTTGTGCTACTTCTAATGCACTTATCCCCTTTTCAAATTCTTTTACTGAGCCATCGGGTAATGTTATTTTAATATTTTCCATATCAATTCTAAGTCAAAAAAAAACGGAGCTAACTCCGGTTGAATGTGGGTTCTATAGGACTCGAACCTATGACCTTCTGCACGTCAAGCAGACGCTCTAGCCAACTGAGCTAAGAACCCGAAACTTATTGCGTCATTGTTTAATAACCTTAATAGAAAACTTAAGTACCGAGGGCCGGACTCGAACCGGCACGGGTGTAAACACCCACAGGATTTTAAGTCCTGTGCGTCTACCAATTCCGCCACCCCGGCAAAATTGAATGCAAATATAATCTTTTTTTATCAATTATTGCAAGATTTTATTACTATCTGATTAAAATTAACTGCAAAAATCAAACAGCTATGCCTATGGGGAATGGTCATTCCGAATTCAGCTTTAGCTGGTGAGGAATCTTTCTCAAATGAAAAATTATAAATTATAAATGATAAAAAAGTGATAAGTAATGAGAGACACTTGACCTTTGCGACCTTAGCGGTTAATTAAAAAAAACCGTAAAGAACGCAAAGAAAATCTTAGCGAACTCTGCGGTTTAAAAATTGAAAGAGTAACAAAGTGACAAAATGAATGGGAATAAGATTAAAGAAGGTAGACGACGGAAGACAGAAGGGAATATAAAACTTTGCGAACTTTGCGGTTAAATAAAGTGAAAGGTAACAATGTAACAAGGTGACAAAAAACTTGGCGATCTCTGCGGTTTAAAAAAACTCTAAAAGTGTTAATGATAAGTTTAAGCAACTAAAATATTTGAAAGAATCTTGCCCTAACTCAATTAAAAATGTTATTTAACTACAAAAATTATTAAAAAAGCATCACGCTGCTTTTCTATCTTCATCAAAATTTATTTCTTTACCCAAATGAAAACCATTTTCATTTTCATATCCATTGGGAGCTGATTTTAGTAACACTACCATAACAACTGCAAATAAAGAAAGATATACTAATATTCCGGTAAGTAACATTTTATCACCCGTTTTTTTACTCTAAAAACAACAAATTTTAAGCCACTATTCCTTTCATTTGAAGAATCGATAAATTAAAATGAAATTACATTTCCTTGATTATCGAAAGTTTCTTAAAAAAGTTTAATTTTGTTAAAAAAGTAAAAAATACAGGTAAGTTTCGTTTATTCTTTGATTGAAAAGAAGAAGTATTTGAGCTGAATTTTCTAAACTATTCACCTTTACTAATGGATAATATTGTACAGATTGATAAAATTCTTCAATAAAAACATTAGAAAGCTCATTCAATCCTTAGCGACCTTTGCGGTTAAATAAAGTGAAAGGTAACAAAGTAACAAGGTGACAAAAAACTTTGCGTCCTCTGCGGTTAAACAAAAAGAGAAACTGGTCATTTCGAAGGAGCGTAGCGACTGAGAAATCTTTCTTGAATGAAAAATTATAAATGATAAAAAAAGTGATAAGTAATGAGAGACACTTGACCTTAGCGACCTTAGCGGTTAATTAAAAAAAACCGTAAAGAACGCAAAGAAAATCTTAGCGAACTCTGCGGTTTAAAAATTGAAAGAGTAACAAAGTGACAAAGTGAATGGGAATAAGATTAAAGAAGACAGACGACGGAAGACAGAAGGAAATATAAAACTTTGCGACCTTTGCGGTTAAATAAAGTGAAAGGTATCAATGTAACAAGGTGACAAAAAACTTTGCGTCCTCTGCGGTTAATTTTAGGGAAGTTTTATTTAGTATTATTGATAAGCATTCTCAAAATCTGATCTTCCCCCATTTTGTAGACACAGAAAAAAAGTATTAAATTACTTTAAGGAGGTGTCTATGGAAGTAAAAAGAAGGAGAAAATTCAGTCAAGAGTTTAAGCAAGATGTATTGAACATGCTT
>Ga0101944_10001515_pt1 | contig 47398 bp, 29 predicted proteins | sample DewCreD2012metaG_FD_75245 | JGI IMG/M metagenome (GOLD analysis project Ga0101944, IMG submission 75245) | Hot spring sediment bacterial and archeal communities from British Columbia, Canada, to study Microbial Dark Matter (Phase II) - Dewar... ... | reverse complement strand
GGTCGCGCGACCAGCGATTTGATCCGGCGCACTCGATGCTGCGCGTTCTGCTGGGACCCGAATACCGCTACCACACGAGGCTGCGCGAGTGCCAGGCGCATCCGACGCGCGAATCGCTCGAATATGCGCTGCTGCTGCTGGAGCCGGGTTCGCCGGAACGCACGGAGCGTGCGTTGCGGATTCTGGACCGCGTGCTGGCGCTGCAGGTGAGGGATCCGGCCTCGCAGTGGTACGGGCTGTGGGGGTGGTATCTGGAAGAGCCGCCGGAAAAGATGGCGCCGGCGGACTGGAACTGGGCGGACTTCAACGGATCCCTGCTGGCGCAGATCGAATTGCGGCACGGGGCGCGGCTGCCCGAGGATCCGAGGCGCCGTCTGCGCGAGGCGCTGCTCCACGCCGCGCGCTCCATTCAGCGGCGCGACGTGCGGCCAGGCTACACGAACATCGCGGTGCTGGGCGGGTTTGTGACTCTCGCCGCGGGCGAACTGCTGGAGGACCGGGATCTGGCGGACTACGGGCGCGAGCGGATGCGGCGCGTGTGCGCCGAGATCGACCGCACGGGCAGCTTCGCCGAGTACAATTCGCCAACGTATGCGCGCGTGACCCTGGCGGCGCTGGTGCGGATCCGGATGTATGTGAAGGATGAAGAAGCGCGGCGGCGCGCGGCGGCAGTGGAGCGGCGGCTGTGGGAGCACATGGCGGCGCACTGGGACGCGGCGAGACGGCAGTTCTGCGGGCCGATGAGCCGCTGCTATTCGAACGACTTCGGCCAGCCCGTCTGGTTCGAGAAAGCGCTGCGCAGGAGGCTTGGGCTGTCCACGCCGGAAAACCGCACGGGGGAGGATGACGGAGAAACGGCGCTGCACGACTACCGCTGCCCGGAGGACCTGGCGCCACGGTTCCTCAGCCCCGCGCCAGGGCGGATGCACCGGGAGCTTTACATCGCGGAACCGCCCACTTCCGGAGCGTCCTTCTTTTCGCGTGATTTCTCATTGGGGAGCGCCTCGCGCAGCGACTTCTGGGTGCAGCGGCGGCCGCTGATCGGCTACTTCGGCGATGCTTCGCGGCCGGCGCGCGTGATTCAGCTCCGGGTGGTGAAGGACGGCTATGACTTCGCGTCGGCCGTGTTTCACAGCGTGCAGGACCGCGGCCGCGTGCTGGCGGTGATCGGATTCCGCGATCCTGGCGGCGACCGCCACATCTCGCTGGATCCGGTGCGCGACGGGCGATTCGAGTGCGGGCGGCTGTTCGCCGAGTTTCATGTTGACGGGTTGTCCGGCGGCGCCCGCATCGAATCCGATGAACGGCGCGTGGAGGCTGACAGCACGCTGGTGCGCGCGCGGCTTCTGCTTCTGGGAGGACGTTTCGGCGGACGGCGGCTGGAGCTGCGCGTCCATCCGCGGGACGGTTCACTGACGGCGACCATCGACTTCAAGCCTCCGGACGCGCCGCGGCTGGTGGAGTGGGCGCGGGTGCAGACAGGCTTCGCGGCGCTGGCGCTCGAGGTGGCAGACGCCGGCGCTCCGTTTACGGAGAGCGAGCCCACGATGCGGGCGGAGGGGAATCTCGCGGAGCTGGCATGGGGCGACCTGTCGATGCGGGCGCTCGTGCGCGTGGCGCCAGTGGAAGAGCACGAGCGCGTGTTCGAGGCGCGCATCGGAGGCCGGCCTGCGCCAACACCCCGGCTGAGCGAAGTCCTGCTTGCCTGAGCCGCGCTTCCCGTGCAGGATTACCAGCCGCAATTGCGGCACGGCAGCCAGACGGTGTAGTCGGCAGGGCCGCGGTCGTGAAAGGCGTAATAGGGGATGAACGTGAGCCGCACGCGCTGCTCCGGCAGAATGGGCTGGTAACTGTAGAGCGGCTGTTTTTCGAGAGGCGGGCTGTAAGCAAGTCCGGAGGCGCGCAGCAGCACGGCGCCGGAGAGCGCGCCCGCCGCGGGCGCGGTTTCGATTGCGGCGCTGCCGTCGAGCGCGGCATCGAAGACGGAAAATCCGGGGTTGTCGCGGCTCTCGAGGCAGTAGATGAACGGGCCGCGCTGCAGCGCCGCTTTTCCGTAATCCTCGCTGACGCGCGGATTGGCGAACACGCGGCGCGGGGCCATGCTGAAGGCGAGACGGACGCGGTCTCCGGCGCGCCATACACGCTTCAGGGCCAGATATTCATTTGGACGGACGGAGTCCAGCAAAGGCTCGTCATTGATCCTGGCCTGAGAATTGTCCGACCAGGATGGGATGCGGACATAGAGCGTGAATTCCTTCGGCTGTTGCGGCGAGACTGCGATCTCCGCCTCGCCCTGCCAGGGCTGCCCGGTGCGGATGGCCAGGCGGAGCGGCTCGCCCGACTCCAGCTTCCAGTCCAGAGTGGCGTTGTCATAGAAGTGCACCCAGACGCCGTCTTTCGAGGTGCTGAAGAAGTATGCGCCCAGAGCGGTAAACGTGCGCTGGAGGTTCGGCGGGCAGCACGTGGTGGAATACCAGGGATTGCGGATGCGGTCCGAGGCGGGCGCGGCCAGCGGGTTGCGGTAGCAGTACAGCGTGCCGCTGGACGACATGCCCGAGCAGATGCCGTTGTAGAGAGCGCGCTCCATCAGGTCGGCGTACTTTGCCTCGCCGGTGAGGTGCAGCAGGCGCTGGTTGAAGAGCATGCCCGCAATGGCGGCGCAGCTTTCCGTGTAGGCCTGCTGGTTGGGCAGTTCATAGGCGTCTCCGAAGGTTTCGCCGGCGGCGCGCGAGCCGACGCCGCCGGTGACGTACATTTTGCGGAAGGCGAGATCCTCCCAGAGGCGCAGGATGGTGGCGCGGAAGGCTTCGTTGCCGGTTTCGAGGACATAGTCGGCCGCGCCTGCGGAGGCGTACAGCGCACGCACGGCGTGACCTTCCAGCTGCGTGCGTTCGGTGAACGGCTTGCCGGAGAAGATGTAGACGAGGTCGCGCTCGCGCAGCTTGAGGCGTTCCCGCTCGACGCCGCTGAACAGGTACTCGGCGAGGCCCAGATATCGGCGGTCTCCGGTGGTGCGGTAGAGCTCGGCGAGGGCGAGTTCGAGCTCCGGGTGACCCGTCAGGAGCGGCTGCTTCGGGGCGGGGCCGAAATCGCGCAGGAGATACTCGACGAATTTGACTCCGCCATCGAGCAGCTTCCGTTTGCCGGTGGAGCGGTAACAGGCGATGCCCGCCTGGAGCAGATGGCCGAGACAGTACAGCTCATGGCCGGTGACCTGCTGCTGCCAGCGCAGCGGGGCGCGGTCTTCGACGAACCACGTGTTCAGATAGCCGGAAGGCTCCTGCGCGGCAAGGATCGTATCGGTGAGTTCGCCGAGAGTGGCCTCGAGTTTCGGATCCGGCCGGACCTGCAGGCTCCAGGCGGCGGCTTCCATCCACTTGTAGAGATCGGAATCGGTATAAAGAGGGCCACGGCGGGGCGGCTGGCGGTCCGGGCGGGCGAGCCGGCGGAAGTTGTCCACGATGCCGTTCTTTTCCAGCAGTTCCAGCAGCGTGGGAATGGAGCTCTCGATGGTGACGTCCTGGCGCGTCTTCCAGAAACCGGGCTGGAACTGGACGGCGCGGACAGGGACCGGGTGAAGCCGCGCGTGAGGGCTGTTCCGGAGATGCAGCAGGCCCTCTTCCCGCCATGGCTGCTGCGCGGCTGCAAAGGAAGCTGTCAGGAAGGCCAGCAGGACGGGGTTGGGCATGGAACGGTTGTATCAAACCGCAGCGACGGCGGTCAGCCGAGCGGAGTGCGGAGCTTGCGGCGGAGGAACTCGCGGTCTTCCGCCGTCGACATGGCGAGGAATGCGGCGGCGCCCGCCGCTGCGCTGACAGAGGCAGCGAGGAAGAGTTGCGCCCAGCTCGAAACGGGCATCGCATGGCGGAACAGCAGGGCGATGACGCCCGTGGCCGCGCCAGTCAGAAGCGCCGGGACAATGCTGCGGAGGAGATACTCACGGACCGGGATGCCCGATTCCCGAAGCGCGTAAGGCACAAGCGTGAAAACAGCAATCCCGATGCTTGAAGCCAGCTTGACCAGCGCCACGGCGGCCAGGCCTTTCCAGCGGATGGCGAAGACGCCGCCGGCGACGATGAACAGCGCCTCGACGGCGAGCGCCGCCGTCGGGACGCGCAGCCGGCGCGTGCCCAGAAGGTACTGATAAGGGACGGCCATGAGGGAGCGGAGGATCATGGCCGCGCCGTAAAGGAGGAGGACCGTGTCGCTCCGCTCCCAGACGCCGCCGCTCAGATAGCGGGGGCCGACCCATAAAGCGAGGAACGGCTGGCCGAGCGCTGTCACACCCCCCAGGAGCAGGAAGGCGAGGGAGCAGGTCCAGCGGTTGACGCGCAGGAAAAACGTGCGGGATTCCTCCTTCTGGCCGGAGGCCGAGAGGGCGGTGAAATAGGGCGCCAGCACGGCGCTGAGTGCGGCTGTCAGGCGCCTTGCATGCAGGGCCAGATAGCGGCCGATGTGGTAGCGTGCGACGGCCGCCGGGCCAGAGTGCTGCACGATGACGAGCTGGTCCGTCTGGAATGCCAGCAGCTCGCTCACCCGCATCAAGAGATTCGCGCTGCCGTAGGACGTGAGCTGCTTCACCACGGGCTTATCCAGAGCCGGCGGCCACAAGTCCGAGATCACCTTCCAGCGGTGGAGAATGAACTGCTGCGCGACCCAGGGCAGCATGGTGCCTGCAGCCTGCGCGAGGGCGACGAACAGCAGGCCGGCGCCTGCCTCGATGGCGGCGAAGACGAAGAGACCCGAAGCCAGGGTTCCCGCGATGTTGGTGGCGGCCAGCCAGTCGTAACGCCTGAGCCCGCTGAGAACCGAGCCAGCGAGCGTGCCCGTCAGATTCAGCGCCAGGACGGCGAAACTCAGACAGAGAACGGACCGGACGGTGGATTCGTCCAGAGGTCCGGTCCGGATCCAGCGGACGGCCAGGGCTGCCAGCGGCCAGGAAGCCAGCAGCCCGATTCCGGTGATGCCGCAAAGGAGCCAGAAGGCGTTCCGGATGACGGTGCGCAGCCCGCTCTGCTCGCCTGAGGCTGCGGCGCGTGCGACGTAGTATCCGATGGCGTTGCGGAGGCCGAAATCCAGCAGGCCGAAGTAGCCGGAAAGCTCCCAGGCCACGCTCAGCAACCCATAGGAGGTGTCTCCCAGGCGGCGGAGCATATACGGCGCGAGAAAGAACGTGACAAGGACCGTGACCCCGAAATGCAGGCCGCTCAGCAAAGCCCCGCCGCCAGCACCGACAGAGCGGAATGCCTCCGGCGATGCGGAGCCGGCGCCATGCGGCCGGTCAGCGCCGGCCATTGCTTGCCCCCGTCAGCCTCCGGATGGGGCGGCGTTGCCTGCGATCTGCAACGCTGCCAGTCGAGGACAGGAAATTCATCGTGGAAGGCCAGGACGCGGCGGTCAGGCGCTGCCGCGCCACATGCGCCAAGATAGCACGGAGCGGCGGCGCCGGGTCATGAACCATCTTCCTGGACGGCGAACAGCGCCTCCGCCGCCTGCTCCGGGCTCAGGAACCGGGCTGTGTCTGCGCGATGAACAGGGCGGATATCGAACCATCGCAAGCCCGGCAGCCGCCAAGAAGTGATCACCAGCCGCCGTTGCCATCCCAATTGCGCGAACAGCCGGTGCATCGGCTTGTTCCGGACGACGCAGGCGCTGTGAACCACCCTGCCGGACTCGCGCGCTGCGACGGCTTCGTACATGGCACGGGCCAATCCGTGGCGCCTCCATTCTTTTGCGACAAGGACCTTGGAGATGTAGGCGTGGCCCTCCTGGAGGGGGACGTGCAGATCGAGATAGTCGATCCGGGCGATGCGCCGCTCCACCCACAGGTAAGAGCAGATGCGGTTGTTGCGGACCATGGCGAGAAGATCCGAATCGCCGCGCTCCATCCATTGGCGCGCCTCGCCGAGCGTCAGCCAGCCGCCCGGATAGCCGAGCGGCTCGAGTTCGGCAGCCTGAATCAGCCGGAACTCGAAACCTTCCGGAAGAGCCGGGGCGCCCCGGGCTGCCAGGGGCTGGAGGCAATAAAAAACGAGACGCCTTCGCCAGGCAACCAATCCCAGCCGTTCCAGCCTCCACTGAAGCGTGCTGAGCAATCCGCTCATGCGCAATCCCGCGATCCGATGCGCGAACGCCGGACGGCATCCGACAGCGCCAGCGCCGGCCGGAGCCAGTAGCCGAAGTCGCGGAGACCCAGCCTGTGCGCCCCGGCGGCGGCGGCCAGCAGGGGCACGTTCAGATAGTCCGCCGCCAGCCGGCCCCGGCGCCATTCTGACAACACATGGCGGCAAAACACGGCGGTTTTCCTCGACCTCCATTCCTGATTCAGCTGCCATTGAGTTTTCAATGGCGGACCTTCGCGAGGCAGAGGGCAAGGCAGGCGTCCCGGGTAGCTCTGCCACGGCACCCGGACGCAGTCTTGCGGAACCCTCTGCAGCACGGCGTGGTAGAGCCGGTGAGACAGATATGGATCGAGGGGCGGCGCGAGGCGAAGCACCGAATGCAGCACGCGGCGGTCATAAAAAGGCAGGGCCAGATCGAGACCGATACCCGGCGCAATTTCGAAGAAGTCGTGCAAATGCCGGCGGAGGTCGTTCAGAATCACAAACAGGTGCATCGCCTTTTGCGCGGGGGCATGGGCGTACTGGGACAGGGCCTCGCGCATCGCCCTGGGTGCGTGCTCCGCTGCAAGAGAGCGCCATTGCGGGCGGAACAGCCGGCCGGGCATTTCGTGGCCCTGGAGATACTCGCCGATGGCCGGCTCGATTTCACCGCGCCCGAACCTTTCCATGACTCCGGGGGGCATCAGCAGAAATCCCACCGTTTCGCCGCCGCCATCCCCGCTGAAAACGCGTCCGGGCGTCAACGGGGCGGCGGCCGCCGCCAGAACGTGCGCCGTTGTGGTTCCGATGGTGCGCGGGGCGGCTTCGACCGTGTATTCCGCTTCTTCCAGGGTGAGTCCGAGAAGCAAGGCGAAGCGCCTTGAATATTCGTAATCCTCGCTTTCCGGGATGCGCAGCGTGGAAACGCGGAGCGGGATGTCCATTTCGTGAAGCAGCGCGACAATCCAGCGCGAGTCCAGTCCGCCGGACAGGAGCGCCTTTGCTGTCCCGCCCGCGCCCGGCGCACGGTCGCGCACGGCTGCCGAAACAGCCTGAACGCAGCCGTCCGCCACATCTTCCAGAGACAGAGAAAACAGCTCGATCCGGGACCAGTCGAAATACCGGTCCCGGCGGATCTCTGACGGCGTCCAGAGGAGGTATTCCGAATCCCGCAACACGCGGATTTCCTCATAAAGAGTCCGGTCCGCCAGCGGATAACAGAACGCTTCCTGCTCAACGAAGGCCGCGAAGTCAAAGGTGCGTGGAAGAGAGGGCAGATACAGCAGAATCTCCAGCATGGTGGAGAAGACCAGCGCGCTGCCGCATCGCGCGAAATACAGCGGACGTCCGCCCAGGCTGTCTGCCGCGAGCCAGAGCCTGCGCTCCGCGCTGTCCCAGGCGAGGGCGGCGAAGGTGCCGTTGGCCTGCGACAGACCCTCCGGGCGGTTCCTGCAAAGGCAATCCAGCAGACGTTCGAGGACTGCTGGCTGGTCTTCTTCTGGCGGGCCGCCTTCCCAGATGAGCTCGCCTGCCAGGGCCGCCAGTCCGCGCGGGGACTCGATCCTGGCGAAGGCGCGCGGCCGGGAGGCGCCGCACCAGAGCGTCAGAGGCCCCGAGTCCATCTGCTCGAAGGAGAGATTGAGCCTCTCCAGAGCGGCTTTCAATTCACGTGGCAGGTTTCCGCCATCGCCCGTGCAGCAGACTCCGCAGAAATACACCTCCCTCATGATGACACCGCCCTGGCGGGCCTGCACAGGAGCAGCCCCTCCGTCCGGGGGTGGAAGCACCTGGTTTGAGGACTTTTGCCCTGCGCGAAGAATCCGCGTAACCTTTTTGCCCGATGGCGCCGTCCTATAGGCAATCCCCGTTACGAGTGCGGGCGCCCTCACCCCAACACCCAAACCGGCGCCCGCATGCCTCCTCTCCCGCAATTCTCCTGTGCCAGGCGCGTCCAGCCAGACGGCGCAGCGCCAGGGGCGGGAAACTCCGATCGAGGCGGATTACAGAGGCTGCTGGGTGGTGATTTCGTACCACGGCGTATCCGCGCTCAGGCGGAAACGGTGCCCCTGCGGCGTTCTCTCCACCGGAAGGGGCGCCATGCGTTTGCCGGCGCTGTCCAGCGGATACACCGAGATGGCGCGGAACTTTGATTTCAGGGTGACCGTGGCGCCAATGTGCTCCATCACGACCGGTCCCGTCACGGAATAGGGCGACGATGGCCGGTCCGGGTTCACCGGCGCCAGGGTGAACCACGAGGGGTCCTTCTGGTAGGGAATCAATTTCTGTTTCTCGCCCAGCGTAAATCCCGGATTGGTGAGCAGCATCCGCGCCGAAGTTTCCAGCGGTTTTCCATCCAGCGCCGTGAGGAGGATCGAGGCGAAGCCGCGGTCGGCGGAGGAAAGCGCGACCGTCATTGGGCCGGCGCTGGCCGGTTCCTCGAGAACGAAGCCGAAGACGCCGGCCGCCTGCTCGGCGTGAATCAGGAAGATCTGGCGGAGCGGATCGTAGGAAATGTCGCCGTTTTCGGCCCGGTAGGGAGGCTGGGTCTTTTCGGGGCGCGGCGCGGTCTCCACGGTGGGATCAACGGCCACGCGGCGCTGGAACGCCAGGTTCGGGTCGATGCCGAGATTTTCAAAAAACGCGGCCAGGCGGAACTGCATGCGCTCCGCCGTGGCCTTCTCGCGCAGCGAGCGGGGCAGCGGAATGACATGCTCGCGCTCCGCCGGACGGACCAGCCCTTTGCGGAACAGGTAACCAGCCTGTCCAAACGCCGCGAGCTTCGTGAAATCCCCGTTCAGGTCGAACGCCGAGGGCGCATTGCGGTTCCAGTTGCGGCCGTGCTCGTAGGCAAAGTGCATCACGCCGTCCCAATCCTGGAAGGCGGCGAATGCGGCGAAAGTGGGGTCGATCTCGGCAGCCTGCCGGTTCGGGTAAGGCTGGTTGAATTCGCTCACCGTATAGGGCTTGTTGGCCTGCCGCGCGAAGGCCTTGTGCAGGTACTGCAGGTAACCGGAGCCTGCGCCGGAGGTGTCGCGGATGCGCCAGTCTGTCGAGTCCCAGGGACGGTTGGGGAAATTGTAGTGGTCAATGTAGAAGTGATCGTCGATGTAGTCGAGCCCGGCGTGCGTGTCGAAGTTCAAGGGGCCGCCGAATTCGACCTGCGTGCCGGTGACGGGGACGGACGGACCGAGCCGCTCCCGGACGACGGCGGCAATCCGATCCAGGTAGGCCCTGTCCCGCGCGATCACTTCTTCGAGCGTGGCTTCCGGCCAATATTTCTTCAGCGCTCCAGTCTGGAACGAGTAGAGCAAAGAGCTTTCGTTGTTGATCTCGACCATTGCCAGGACGGGGTCGTCCTTCAGGCGCAGGGAATCGATGATTTTCCGGGCGAACTCGCACTGAAGCTCCACCAACCGGTCATCGAGGATGTGGAGGGGCTTCGACTGGTTCGGGATGGGGAAATCGAACGAACCGATGGGATCAACGCCGGGACGGAATGTGTAGCCGACGTGGAGATTGAGGTTGACGTAGATGCCCTCTTCGCGGAGGGCGTCGAGCAGGATCCGGAGCCGGTCCACGGCGACGGGGTTGAGCGTAGGATAGGGATCTGTAGTGAGGATCGAGCGGGCGTTGGAAGGATCGGAGTCCGGGCTCGTGTCCATGTGATGGAGGCGGACCAGGTTGACGCCGAGGCGGCGCAGGCGTTTGGCGATCCGGGCGGAGTCGGCGGGTTCGGGGAAGTTGGCGCCGAATGCGAGATTCACGCCCCAGAAGCGGACGCGGCGGCCGAGCGCATCGACGAAGCGGCCGTCGCGCACGGTGATGCGGTGATCGGGCGTCAGCGGCTGGTTCAGGAACGAGAAATCGACCGGGCCGATGAGGTTGTCCTGATCGATGGCGACGCGGAACATGCGCGGTTCGGGCTCGGGGAAGAGGACCCGCTGGAGGAAAGCCAGCACGTCCGCCGCCTCGTCGATGATCTTCGAGGTGGGCTTGCCGGCGCCGTGGCCGGCGGCGGTCTCGATGCGGATCAGGATTGGCGCATCGCCGCCCTGCGCTTCCTGCAGCGTGGCGGCGTACTTGAAAGAGTGCGCCGGGACGACGCGGTCGTCATGGTCCGCCGTGAGGACCAGCGTGGCCGGATACGCCGCGCCCGGCCGGATGTTGTGCAGCGGCGAGTAGCGGTAGAGGACCTGGAATTCTTCCGGGTCTTTCGGCGAGCCGTACTCGCTGGCCCACGCGTGGCCGATGGTGAAGCGGTCGAACCGCAGCATGTCCATGACGCCGACCGCCGGGACGGCCGCGCCGAAGAGGTCCGGCCGCTGGTTGAGCACGGCGCCGACAAGCAGGCCGCCGTTGGAGCCGCCGCGGATGGCGAGCTTCTTCGCGCTGGTGTACTGGCGGCGGACGAGGTGCTCCGCGGCGGCGATGAAGTCATCAAACACGTTCTGCTTGTTCTGTTTCATGCCGGCGCGGTGCCAGTCTTCGCCGTACTCGCCGCCGCCGCGCAGATTGGCCGAGGCGTAGACGCCGCCGCGCTCGAGCCAGGCCAGCGTGAACACGCTGAAGGAAGGGGTGACGGAAATGTTGAAGCCGCCATAGCCGTACAGGATGGCCGGGTGCGAGCCGTCGAGCTTCAGCCCCTTGCGGGCGGTGATGTACAGCGGCACGCGCGTGCCGTCTTTGCAGACGGCGAACTCCTGCCGCGTTTCGTATTTCGAGGGGTCGAATGGCAGTTTCAGGGGGAACAGCGGGCTGCAGCCTCCCTCCGCGCAGCGGTAGAGCGTCTCGGGCGTCATGAAGTTCGAGACGGAGAAGACCGTGGAGGAGTCTTCCGCCAGCGTGAGGGAAGAATTCTGCGGCAGAGGAACGGTGCGCGGCGGACCGCCGGAGAGCGAAGCGATTTTGACGAGCCCGGAGACGTCATGCATGTAGTTCAGGACAAGCTGATCGCCGGCGAGGCGCGCCTGGCGCAGAGTGTCTTCCGCCTCAGGAACCACAGTCCGCCAGTTTGCAGGCGCGGGGTTTGCGAGATCGATCTCGATGATGCGGTAGCGCGGCGCGCCGTCGTTGGTGAGCAGCAGGATGCGCGAGCCGCGGCTGCCGATGTAGCGGTACGAGTAACGGAACTCCCCGATGACGGGCTTCGGGGCGCGCTCGGGCGACTGGAGGTCGATAAAGTGAATCAGCCGCTCAATGGCGGTGCTGCCCGCGGTTTCGAGAATCAGGTAGCGCCCGTCCGCGGTGAGGTGGGGAGTGAACGTGTAGCGAGGATGGTCCGGAGTGCGGTAGGAGACCGTGTCCTCCGATTGGGGCGTGCCGATGCGGTGATAGCAGAGCGTGAAATTCTCGTTGACCGCCTGCAGCGCCGCGCCCGGCTGGGGTTCCGGGTAACGGCCATACCAGAAGCCTTCGCCTTTGGCGTCCCATTCCGCATGGCTGAATTTGGACCACTCCAGGGTGTCCGGCAGGTCCTTCGCCGTGGCCACATCGCGGACGCGCCAGGTGACCCAGTCCGAACCGGAACGGGAAACGGCGTAGGCGAGCAGGCGGCCGTCGCGCGAAATGGAGAACGTGTTGACGGAAGCCGTGCCGTCGGGCGAAAGCGTGTTGGCGTCCAGCAGGACGCGGTCCTTGCCGGCTTCGCGCACGAAGAGCACCGGCTGGTTCTGCAGCCCCGACTGCCGCAGGAAGAATGTGCGCGGACCGCGGACGAAATACCCTGCGACAGCATTGCCGGCGCGGCTCACGGTGGGATAGCGGTCGTACTGGTGAAGCTTTTCGAGGAGCTCACGGATGGCGGGGCGCTGCGGGATGCGCGCGAGAAACGCCTGCGTGCGCGCATTCTGCGCCTGGATCCAGGAGCGCGTTTCGGGAGAATCCGGATCTTCAAGCCAGCGGAAGTTTTCCGTGACGGAGACGCCATGAAAAACCTCTGTCGAAGGCCTGGGCGTGTTCTGCGCCAGGAGCGGCAGGCAGCCGAGAATCCAGACAAGCTTGCGCATGGCTCGATCATATCGCCCGGCCCGGCAGGCGGGTCCGGGGTTGCCTACCATGGAGGTTTCAGGTGGCCCCATGCTTGAACTGCGCACGCATCCGCACCGCCGTTACAATCCGCTGACCGGCGAGTGGCTTCTCGTGAGCCCGCACCGCACGCAGCGTCCCTGGCAGGGGCAGGTGGAGAAGCTGCCGCCGGAGACCCGGCCCGCCTACGATGCGAACTGCTATCTCTGCCCGGGCAATGCACGGGCCGGAGGGCACCGCAACCCGCAGTACGAAAAAACATTTGTTTTTACAAATGATTTTTCGGCCCTGCTTGCGGAATCTCCGGAGGGAGACGCTTCGGCGCATGGACTGCTGCGCGCCGAGGGGGTCCGCGGCGTCTGCCGGGTCATCTGTTTTTCGCCGCGCCACGATCTGACGGTGGCCGAGATGGAGACGGCGGACGTAGCCGCCGTGGTGGAGACGTGGGCGGAGGAGTTCGAATCGCTGATGCGCGAGCCTTTCATCCGCTATGTGCAGATCTTCGAGAACCGCGGAGAGATGATGGGCTGTTCGAACCCCCATCCGCACTGCCAGATCTGGGCCAGCAGCGTCGTGCCTGACGAGGTGGCGCGGGAAGAGGCGATGCAGACCGAGTACTGGCGCGCGCACGGGCGGACGCTGCTCGGCGATTATCTGCAGCTCGAGATCAGGCTGGAAGAGCGGATCGTGTGCATGAACGATCATTTCGCCGCGCTGGTACCCTGGTGGGCCGTGTGGCCGTTCGAGACGATGATCGTCAGCCGGAGGCCGGTGACGGGGATCGACGAGTTGTCGGGCGAAGAGCGCGCCGGGCTGGCCGACATCCTCAAGCGGATCACGACCCGCTACGACAACCTGTTCGAGATTTCGTTCCCCTACTCGTTCGGCTTCCATCAGCGCACGGCGGGAGAACACAACCCGGCGTGGCATCTGCACGCGCACTTCTACCCGCCGCTGCTGCGCTCGGCCACGGTGAGGAAGTTTCTGGTCGGCTATGAAATGCTGGCCATGCCGCAGCGGGACATCACGGCGGAAGCGGCGGCTGAGCGGCTGCGCGAACAGAGCGAAGTGCACTACAGGAAACGCTGAGCGTGCTTCCATCTCCGCCTTGAAATAGGCTGGGAGCATGGACGGAGCGCTGCTGATCCGCGTGGACGCGCGGGACAACGTGGCGATTGTTGCAGCGGAATCGGGAATCGCCCGGGGCGCCACAGCCAGAGGAGTGGTGATGCGCGAGTCCGTGCCTGCGGGGCAGAAGGTGGCGCTCTCGCGCATTCCGCGCGGCGGGGACGTGGTCCGCTACGGCACCGTGATCGGGCGGGCTGTCGAGGAGATCGAAGCGGGCGGGTGGGTGAGAGAAGATCTGCTGGAACTGCCGGAGCCGCCGCTGCTGGAATCGCTGCGCGCTCCTGACCGTCCCCCGCCGCGCGGCGAACCGCTGGAGGGATTCGGCTTTCAGGGCTACCGCAATGAAGACGGAACGGCGGGCACGCGGAACGTGCTCGGACTGACAACGACGGTGCAGTGCGTCGCGGGCGTGGTGGAACACGCTGCGGAACGCATCCGGCGCGAGCTGCTGCCTTTGTACAGGAACGTGGACGGCGTGGTGGCGCTGACGCACAACTTCGGCTGCGGCGTGGCGATCGACGCTCCGGGGGCCGAGATCCCGATACGCACCGTGCGCAACCTGGCGTTGAATCCGAACCTTGGCGGCGAAGTGATGGTGGTGAGCCTCGGCTGCGAGAAGATGCAGCCGGCGCGGCTCGGATTGCAGTGTGAAGAGCCGTTCCTGGTGCGGCTGCAGGATCCGGAACACGGCTCGTTCGAATCGATGGTGGCGCGGATTCTCGAACTCGCCGAGAAGCGGCTGGAACGCCTGAACGCACGGCAGCGCGAATGGTGTCCGGCGTCGGATCTCGTCGTGGGCGTGCAGTGCGGGGGCAGCGACGCATTCAGCGGCGTGACGGCGAATCCCGCGGTGGGCGTGGCGGCGGATCTGCTGGTGCGCGCCGGCGCCACAGTGATTTTCAGCGAGATCACGGAAGTCAGGGACGCGGCGCACCTGCTGGCGGCGCGCGCGGCTTCCGTTGACGTCGTGGAGGATCTGAAGCGGGAGTTCGCGTGGTACGACGCGTATCTGGCGCGTGGCGGCGCCGACCGCAGCGCGAACCCCACGCCTGGCAACAAGCGGGGCGGGCTGGCGAACGTGGTGGAGAAGGCGCTGGGCTCGGTGGCGAAATCCGGTTCGATGCCGCTGGAGGGAGTGATTCCTCCGGGCGAACGGACTCAACGCAAGGGGCTTCTGTTTCTTGCCGGACCAGCGAGCGATTTCATCTGCGGGACGCTGGAGCTGGCGGCGGGCATGAACGTCCATGTGTTCACGACGGGCGAGGGCACGCCGTACGGGCTGGCGATGTGCCCGGTGATCAAGGTCAGCACGCGGACGGCGCTGGCGCGGCGGTGGCCGGATCTGGTCGATTTCGACGCCGGGCGCATTGCGTCGGGCGCCCTGACGCTGGAACAGGCCGGGTGGGAAATGTTCCGGCTGATTCTGGACACGGCTTCCGGAAGGAAGACGTGGACGGAAAGGCACGGACTGGCCAATGGCCTGGCGCTGTTCAACCCGGCGCCGGCGACCTGAACGGCCGTCCCGGTTGCGCTAGTCTGGGCTGCATGCCATCGATCGAGAGGAGGCTGCTGGGGCCGGCGCGGCTGATGACCGCGTGGTTCGTGCTGTGGGCGGGGTTCTGGGGGGCGTTCTTCGTGATGATCGGAATTGCGGATCCGGGCAGCATCGACCCCGGCGAGCCGAAGGCGATCGCGCGCATCTTCACATGGCTGGGGCTGGCGTCGGGGGTGATTTACGGATGTCTCGCGAACCTGACGGCGGGACGCGGGATTTCGATCGCGCGCTGCGCGTTGTGGGGCGCGGCAGCGGCGGCTCTGCCTCCCGCCATGCTGGCGAAGTTCAATCAGCTTCTGGTCATGGCGCCCATTGGGGCGGCGATCGGCGGCGCGCTGGCGTTCGTTGGCAGCCGGGCGGGCGCGCTGGAGCATGACGGCGGCGCCTGGCTGGCGGCGGCGCGGTTCGTGCAACGGGGATTCACGGAGGACAGGGCCGCCTGAAGGCGTGGGTTGATGCGGGCTGAGATAGAATGGCGGGGCCATGGTCGAGGGCCCTGCGCTGCTCGTGCTCACGCTCGGCGCGGTGGTCCTGCTGCTGCTGCTGATCCTCGTTCTCAAGCTCCACGCGTTCTTCTCGCTCCTGCTCGTCAGCATGGTCCTCGGCCTTGGCTCGGGCATGGCGCCCACGCGGGTGCTGAAGTCCATGCAGACAGGCTTCGGCGACGCGCTGGGCTTCATTGCGGTGGTGGTGGCGCTGGGCGCCGTGATCGGGCGGATGCTGGAGCATTCCGGGGGCGGGCGCGCACTGGCGGACTGGCTGCTGGCGAAAACGGGGCCGAAGCACGCCGTGTGGGCGGTTTTCTTTGCAGCGTTTCTGATCGGGCTGCCGATCTTTTTCGAGGTTGGCTTCATCATTCTGATCCCCTTGGTCTACAGCCTGACGCGCGAATCGGGCAGGAGCCTGCTGTATTTCGGCCTGCCGGCGGCGGCGGCGCTGACCGTGACGCACGCGATGGTGCCGCCGCACCCGGCGCCTGCAGCCGCGGCGCAGCTGCTGGGCGCGGACATGGGCAAAGCGATCCTGTATGGAGCGGCGCTTTCCGTTCCGATGGCTCTGATTGGCGGGATGGGATACGGGTTGTGGATTGCGCGGCGGATGCACGTGCCGGTTCCCGAGTCCGCTCCCCTGGCTGCGCCGGCACAGTCCGGAGTGAACGGTGCATCGCATCCGCTGCTGGTGGCGCTGGTGCTGTTGCTGCCCGTGATGCTGATCTTTGCGGCGAGCTTCGCGGAGATGCTGCAGACGGCGGGGCAGGCCGCTTTTCAGTTTCTCGGGCATCCGTTCACGGCGCTGATGATCGCGGCGCTGGCAGCCATGGTCTGGTTCGGATTCCGGCGCGGACTGAACCGCAATGGCGTGCTGAAGCTGGCCGAGGAGGCGCTGAAGCCGCTGGGAAGCCTGCTGGCGATCATCGGCGGCGGCGGCGCATTCAAGCAGATCATCGTGGACAGCGGCGCGGGCGCCTATGGCGGGCGGCTGCTGGCGGAGAGCGCGGTGTCGCCGCTCGTCGTGGCGTACCTTGTCGCGCTCGGGCTGCGGGTGGCGCAGGGTTCGGCCACGGTCGCCATCATCACGGCGGGCGGAATCGTCGCGCCTCTTTTCAAAGAGCTGCCGGGGCATTCGCCTGAGATTGTGCTGCTGGCGCTCTGCGCGGGAGGCACGGCTCTGTCACACGTCAACGACGCAGGCTTCTGGCTGGTCAACCAGTGTTTCGGCCTCAGCGTGGCGGACACGCTGCGCACATGGACGGTGATGAAGGTCATCACTTCCATCGCGGGCATTGCCTGCGTGCTTCTCGTCCACCGCCTGCTTGGATAGACTGGGCGGTTTGGAGCCATCCATGAAGCGTTTCTTTGTTCTTGCGGCTATTCTTGCGGCCACCGGCTGCCGCACCGCGCCCACCGTGGAGGAGGCGCGCCAGTTTCTCGAAAGAGCGGAAAGCGAGCTGCTGCAGCTCTCGAACGAGGCATCGCAGGCGGCGTGGGTGCAGTCGACTTACATCACGCTCGACACGGAGGCGCTGGCGGCGAAGGCGAACGAGCGCCTGATTTCGGCCAGCGTCCGCCTGGCCAAGGAAGCGGCGAAATACGAGAAAGCGTCTCTGCCCAAAGAGCTTCAGCGGAAGCTCAAACTGCTGAAGCTGGCCATTTCGCTGCCTGCGCCGTCGGATCCTGCCGAAGCCGCCGAGATGACGAAGCTGGCTGCGGGACTGGAGTCGGCGTACGGCAAGGGCAAATACTGTCCCGGCGGCGACGGGAAGAAGTGCCTGAACATCGATGAAATCACGCGGATCATGGCGGCGAGCCGCGATCCGAAACAGCTGCTGGAAGTGTGGCAGGGCTGGCACTCGATTGCGCCGCCCATGAAGAAGGATTTCGCGCGCGTGGTGGAGATCACGAACAAAGGCGCACGGGAGCTTGGCTTCGCCGACACCGGCGCGCTGTGGCGCAGCGGCTACGACATGCCGCCGGAGGAGTTCTCGCGCGAACTGGACCGGCTGTGGGAGCAGGTGAAGCCGCTGTATGAACAGCTCCACGCTTACGTCCGCTGGAAGCTGCGCGAAAAATACGGCCCGTCCGTTGTGCCGGAGAACGGTCCGATTCCTGCGCACCTGCTCGGCAACATCTGGGCGCAGCAGTGGGACAACCTGTATCCGGAACTGGCGCCGAAGGGGGCCGATCCCGGCTATGACCTGACCGCAATCCTCAAAAGGCGCAATACGTCGCCTGTGGACATGGTGAAGTACGGCGAGCGGTTCTTTACGTCGCTCAGCTTCGAGCCGTTGCCGCCGACGTTCTGGGAGCGCTCGATGTTCACGCGGCCTCGCGACCGCGACGTTGTCTGCCACGCTTCGGCGTGGGACGTGGACAACGTGGACGACCTGCGCATCAAGATGTGCATCGAGATCAACGCCGACGACTTCAACGTGATTCACCACGAACTGGGCCACAATTTCTACCAGCGCGCCTACAACCGGCAGCCGTTCCTGTTCCGCGCGGGCGCCAACGACGGTTTCCACGAGGCCGTGGGCGACACGATCGCGCTGTCGATCACGCCGGAGTATCTTGTGAAGATCGGGCTGCTGGACCGCGCTCCGGACGCGAGCAAGGATCTGGGGCTGCTGATGGCGCGCGCGCTGGACAAGGTCGCGTTCCTGCCCTTCGGGCTGCTGATCGACCAGTGGCGGTGGAAGGTGTTTTCGGGAGAGGTGAAGCCGGAACAGTACAACCGCGCCTGGTGGGAGCTGCGGCGGAAGTATCAGGGCGTGGCCCCGGTGAACGAGCGGGGCGAAGAGTTCTTCGATGCGGGCGCCAAATACCACGTGCCGGCCAACGTGCCCTACACGCGGTATTTCCTGGCGCACATTCTTCAGTTCCAGTTCCACAAGGCGCTGAGCGATGCGGCGGGCTGCACGGGGCCCGTCCACCGCTGCTCGATTTACGACAACAAAGAAGCCGGGCGACGGCTGAAAGAGATGCTTGAGATGGGCGCGAGCCGTCCGTGGCAGGAAGCGCTTGAGAAGGTCACCGGCACGCGGCAGATGGACGCGGGGGCGATCCGGGCGTACTTCAAGCCGCTGGAAGACTGGCTGGCCGAACAGAACAAAGGCAAGCCGGTGGGCTGGTAGCCATGCGGCGGCACGCGGTGCGATAGAATCGCACGCGGCATGAAACGACGAACCCTTCTGGCCGGCGGCGCCGGTCTTCCCGCAGCAGCCATGATGCAATCATCCGCTCAGTCAACGAATCCGGCGATCCTGGAGATGCGCTATTTCCGGCTTCGCAACACGCTGGACAATCAGCGCGCGCGCCTGAGCGAACATCTGGGCAAGGCGCTCGTGCCCGCCATGACGAGGGCGGGGGCCGGGCCTGTGGGGCTGTTCTCGAGCACCATCGCCCCGGACTCGCCGTTCCTGCTTCTGGCGGCGCAGCACGCTTCGCTGGCCGCTTTCGAGCAGTGCTGGCAGAAGCTCGGCTCGGACAGCGGGCTGAAAGCTGCCACAGACGCGCTGTACAAGCAGGTGCAGCTGCCGTACCAGCGGATGGAGGTGCATCTTCTGCGCGGCTTCCGCAAGTTCCCGGCGATCGAAGCGCCTCCGGGCGGCGAGGGCCGCGCGCCGCGCATCTTCGAACTGCGCACCTACGAATCGAACACGCCGGAATCGCTGGCGAAGAAGATCGGCATGTTCGAGGACGGCGAAATCGATCTGTTCCGCAAGTTCGGACTCGTCCCGGTGTTCTTCGGCGAGATGATCGCGGGCGCAAAGATGCCGAACCTGACCTACATGGTCGCGTTCGACAATCTGGCCGCGCGCGAGGCCAACTGGCGCGCCTTTGCGACGAGTCCCGAGTGGAAGAAGATGGCTGCGACGCCGGGTCTGAGCGACGGCGAAGTCGTGTCCAACATCAGCAGCATGATCCTGTCTCCGGTGGCAGGTTCGATGATCCGGTGAACGCCATGCGAGCCGCCCTTCTGCTGCTGGCTGCGGCGCCCGCTTTGTGTCAGCCACCGCGCGGCTACTCGGTTCCGCTGATCGATCTGGCGGAGGACGCGGCGAGGCAGACGGTGGTGGACCGCGAGCCGGGGCAGTATCTCGGCCATCCGACCACCGTGCTGCTGGAAGATGGGCGGACGGTGCTGGCTGTCTATCCCAAAGGCCACGGGCGCGGCGCGATCGTGCTCAAACAGAGCCGGGATGGCGGCAGGAGGTGGTCGGAACGGCTGCCGGTACCGGAGAACTGGGCCACGTCTCAGGAGACGCCGACGATACACCGCGTGATCGACGCGAAGGGGAAGAAGCGGCTGATCCTGTTTTCGGGCCTTTATCCGATCCGGATGTCCGTCTCTGAGGACGACGGCGCGACATGGACGCCGCTTGAACCGATCGGAGATTTCGGCGGCGTCGTAGCGATGGCCAGCGTGGAGCGGCTCCGCGACGGGCGCTACATGGCGCTGTTCCACGACGACGGACGATTCCTGCGCAAAGGCGGCAAGCCGGACCGGTTCATCGTGTACAAGACCATCTCGCGCGATGGCGGGTTGACATGGAGCGAACCGGCGGCGATTCTCTCGCATCCGCAGGCGCATCTGTGCGAACCGGGGCTGGTGCGTTCCCCGGACGGCAAACGCATCGCCATCCTGCTGCGGGAGAACAGCCGGAAGTACAACTCGTTCGTGTCGTTCTCCAATGATGAGGGCGAGTCGTGGAGCGAGCCGCGCGAGCTGCCGGGCGCGCTCACCGGCGACCGTCACACGGCAGTGTACGCGCGCGACGGGCGGCTGTTCATCTCGTTCCGCGACACGACGATCGAAAGCCCCACGCGCGGCGACTGGGTGGCATGGGTGGGCCGGTTCGAAGACATCGAACAGGGCAGGGAAGGGCAGTACCGGGTGCGTCTGATGAAGAACCACAAGGACCTCGACTGCTGCTATCCAGGCGTGCTGCGGCTGCCGGACGACACGATTCTGACGACGACTTACGGCCACTGGACTCCGGGCGAGCCGCCCTACATCGTGAGCATCCGGCTGAAGCTGGCCGAGCTGGACCGCAAGGCGCGCGCGCTGAAACGCTGAAGCGCGCTCTGCTGCGCGGCGTTAGAATCGAACCGTTGCCGCTGCAGGCTGATCCCCCGCGGCGGATCAGAGAGGAAAAGCCATGTCATCATCCGTCTTTCGTGTGTTGATCGGTCTAGTGCTCGCCGTTTCCGCCGCTGCGGTCTGCTCCGCACAGCAGAGCTACGCGCTGCGTTCTCCCGACGGGAGGATCGAGGTGCGGATCCGCGCCGCCGAGCGGCTCTCGTATGACGTCGCCGTGCGCGGCAGGACCGTCATGGAGAACTCGACCGCCTCCATCCGCATTGATGGGGCGCGGCTGGGGATGAAGCTCAAGGTGCGGGACGCGAAGGAGCGCTCGCACGATGCCGTGCCCGAGCCGCAGGTGAAGCTGAAGGCGGCGAAGATCCGCGAGCATTACAACGAATTGCGAATCGAAGCGGAGGGTGGTTTTGCCGTGACATTCCGCGCCTACAACGAAGGTGCGGCTTACCGGCTGGAGACGGCACTGCCACAGGCAAGAGTGAAAGTGCTCGAGGAGGAGGCGTCGTTCCGGTTCCCGGAGGACTATCAGGCGTACTACCCGGCAGAAGAGAGTTTCTTCTCGCACAATGAGCGGACTTATGCCCGGCGCAGGCTGAGCTCAATCGCCCCCGGAACGCTCGGATCGCTGCCGGTGGTCGTGGATGCGGGCGGAGTGAAGCTGGCGCTGGCGGAAGCCGACATTGAAGACTATCCGGGGCTGTGGTTCCGCGGCACCGGAGGCAGGGGGCTGGACGCAACGTTCCCGCCTTACCCTCGCAGGGAGTCGCTCCGCGGCGATCGGGATTTCCGTGTCGCCGAGGCGGAGGACTACATCGCGGAGACGCGCGGCACGCGCACGTATCCGTGGCGGCTGATCGCGGTGGCGGAAAAAGACAGGGATCTGCTGACGAATCCGCTGCCATGGCTCCTGCAAAAGCCTACGCAGATCACCGATGCAAGCTGGATCCGCCCCGGCAAGGTGGCCTGGGACTGGTGGAACGCGCTGAACGTATACGGCGTGGATTTCCGCTCCGGCGTGAATACGGCCACGTACAAGTACTTCATCGACTTCGCAGCGAAGTACGGCATCGAGTACATCGTGCTTGACGAAGGCTGGTACAGGCTGGGCAATGTGCTCGACGTCGTGCCTGAGGTGAACATGCAGGAGATTCTGTCCCACGCGGCGCAGAAGAAGGTGGGCGTGATTCTGTGGGTCGTGTGGAAGACGCTGGCGGACCAGATGCAGGCGGCGCTCGATCAGTATGCCAAGTGGGGCGTGAAGGGGATCAAGGTGGATTTCATGCAGCGCGATGATCAGAAGCTGGTGCAGTTCTATCACGATCTGGCGCGCGAGGCGGCGAAGCGGAAGATGCTGGTGGACTATCACGGGGCGCAGCGGCCGGCGCTGATGACGCGCACTTGGCCGAACATCATCAGCACGGAAGGGGTGAAAGGGCTCGAATGGAGCAAGTGGAGCGCGGAAATCGAGCCCACGCACACGGTGATGCTGCCGTTCACGAGGATGTTCCTGGGGCCCATGGATTTCACTCCCGGAGCGATGCGCAACGCTGCGCGGGGCAACTTTGCGCCCATCTTTCAGGCGCCGATGTCCAGCGGCACCCGCTGCCATCAGCTGGCGATGTACGCCATCTACGAAAGCCCGCTGCAGATGCTTTCCGACAGTCCGTCGAACTACCTGCGCGAGCCGGAAGCGATGGAATTCCTCGGCCCCGTGCCGTCCGTGTGGGACGAGACAGTGGTGCTGGATGCCAGCATCGGGGAGTATGTGGCCGTGGCGCGGCGGAACGGCAGGCAGTGGTACGTGGGCGTCATGACCAACTGGACGGAGCGCGAACTGGAGCTGAAGTTCGATTTTCTGCCGCAGGGCGAGTTTGCGATGACGTCTTACGAAGACGGTGTCAACGCGCACCGGTGGGGCAGCGACTACCGGATGAAGAAGGGCAAAGTGAACCGGCAGAGCGTGCTCAAGGTGAGGCTTGCGCCCGGCGGCGGATGGGCGGCGCGGATCACGCCGTAATTCAGCCCGGGCGGGAGATGTCATGATCGGCGTCACGATGGGCGATGCGAGCGGCGTCGGCCCGGAGATTGTGCTGAAAGCCTGGCGCGAGGGGCTCGTCACTTCTCCGTTTGCCGTCTACGGCGAGATGGCGGCGCTGGAGCACTACAACCGCCTGTTCGCGTTTGGCGTTCCATTGAAGCGCGTGCATGAACCTTGCGGCGCCGCGCCGGATGCGTTGTGCGTGATCGACCTGCGACTGTTGCGCCCGGAGGATGTCCGGCCGGGCGAGCTGAATGCGGCGGCGGGGCGCGCGGCGCGGGAGGCTGTCGTTCGGGCGGCGCGGGCGGCTCTGGAAGGGGCGATCGACGCCGTCGTGACGCTGCCCGTCAACAAGCGGGCCATCCAGATGAGCGACCCCGGATTCACCGGCCACACGGAATTGCTGGGCGAAGTGTGCGGCACCGGCGACGTCACGATTCTGCTGGCGAGCGAGAGGCTGATGGTGACGCACGTCAGCACCCACTGTTCGCTGCGCGAGGCGATCGAGCGCGTGACTCCGGAGCGCGTGCGGCGGATTCTGGAGCTGACCTGCGAGGCGGTGCTGCGGCTGAAGCCGGAGGCGCGGATCGCCGTTGCCGGGCTGAATCCGCACGCGGGCGAGGGCGGCGCCTTTGGCGACGAGGAGATCCGCGTGATCGGTCCGGCGGTGGAATGGGCGCGGGCTCGCGGCTGGCCGGTGGAAGGGCCGCTGCCGCCGGACACGCTGTTCTATCTGGCGGTACAGCGCGGACGCTTCGATGCCGTGGTGTGCATGTACCACGACCAGGGCCACATTCCGCTGAAGCTGCTCGATTTCGAGGGCGGCGTCAATGTCACGCTGGGCCTGCCGATCGTCCGCACGAGCGTGGATCACGGGACGGCGTTCGACATCGCCGGCCGCGGCGTGGCTTCGCCGAGGAGTTTCGTGGAGGCGTTCCGCATGGCGGAGAGGCTGGCCGCGGCGCGGCGAAGCGGCTGAATCAGAATTTCAGGAACCATTTCCTGCGCCACAGGACATACGCCACCAGCCAGAGAACCAGGACATTGGTGAGCGCGTAGAGAACGCTGGCGTTCTTCTGAACGGAAGTGATGGCCAGGCAGACGTTGCCGTACCACCACTCATGGAAGCCTGTTGCGTCGGCGATGTCGGCGAAGATGCCCGAGAGTAGGAACATGAGGATGGCGTTGGAGCCGTAGATTTCGAAGAAGCGGAACCAGCGGCCCGCGCCGCGCACTTCGGCCAGCCAGTACCAGAAGGCGAAGGAGATCATGGCCAGCCCTGCCATGAGGAACGCGAACGACGGGGTCCACAGATTCTTGTTGATGGGAACCCAGATCGACATCACCTGAGCCGCGGCGAACAGCGCCGAGCCCCCGAAGACAAAGGCCTGCAGGCGCGCCGTGTGCCACTGAAAATGCCGCAGGACATGGCCGGCCAGAGCGCCGAACAGCACGGTGGAGATGGCGGGCAGCGTGCTGACGATTCCTTCCGGATCCCAGTCCTTCGTAAGCCGCCACATATGGCCGCTGAGGAAGAGCGAGTCGACGTAGCGGGCGAAGTTGCACTCCATCGTCCACGAACCTGCACCGCAGCCGGGCGTTGGATAGAACAGCATCAGGCCCAGGCACAGGGCGTTGAAGCCCAGCAGCCAGAGGATCTGCCCGCGCACGTTCGTATAGAGAAAGATCAGGAACGCGATCAGATAGCACACCGCGATGCGCTGCAGGACGCCGGGGATGCGGATGGTGGCGAGATCGATGTGCGGAAACGGCCCGACGAAAACGCCGAGCAAAAAGAGGATGACGGCGCGCTGAAACGCGTGGCGCAGAAGTTCCGCGCGCGATTGCCCGCGCTCGATGCGGCGCGCGGTGGACAGCGTCATGGCCACGCCGACGATCCAGAGAAAGAAGGGGAACACGGTGTCGGTGAAAGTCCAGCCGTGCCATTCCGCGTGCTCGAGCTGCGCGTAGGCGGGCGATGATCCGGGGTTGTTGACGAGGATCATCGAGGCGATGGTGAAGCCGCGGAAGATGTCGAGCGACTGGAGACGGCCCATGGAAGACTGCTGCATACAAAAGAGAGACGCTACCACAGCGCGCGCGCAGGCCGCAGGAAGGATCGGGCTAGGATAGCGGATGTGAGCGCAGCGGACATTCACTCCTACGCGAATCCGCAGGAATCGCGGGTGCGTCACGTCGAGCTGGACCTGGCCGTTTCGTTCGCCGAGCGCAAGCTGCGCGGCGCGGCGACTCTCGAGCTGGCGCCTGCGGGACGCAGACTGATTCTGGACACACGCGGTCTGACGATCCGGCGCGTGAACGGGCGCACGGACAATTTCCGTCCTGGGCCGGAGGACGCGATCCTGGGCGCGCCGCTTGAGATCGATCTCGAGCCGGGCGAGCGGAGCGTGCTGATCGAATACGAGACTTCTCCGGAGGCCAGCGGGCTGCAATGGCTGGAGCCGTCACAGACCGCCGGCAAGCGCCACCCGTTCCTGTATTCGCAGTCGCAGGCGATCCATGCGAGGAGCTGGATCCCGCTGCAGGATTCGCCAGCCGTCCGCGTGACGTTTTCCGCACGCATCCACGCGCCCGTGCCATTGAATGCGCTGATGGCGGCGCGCCGCGTGAAGGACGGGCACTTCCACATGCCGCTGCCCGTGCCTCCCTATCTGATGGCGCTGGCAGTGGGGGACGTGGAGTTCCGCGCGCTCGGACCGCGCACGGGCGTGTGGGCGGAACCGGCCGTGCTCGATGCGGCTGCCTGGGAGTTCGCCGATGTCGAGAAGATGGTCGAGGCCGCGGAGCGGCTGTACGGGCGTTACCGCTGGGGGCGGTACGATCTGCTGGTTCTGCCGCCGTCGTTTCCGTTCGGCGGCATGGAGAATCCGTGCCTGACGTTTGCGACGCCCACGGTGATCGCGGGCGACCGAAGCCTGGTAGCGCTGATTTCCCATGAGCTGGCGCACTCGTGGTCAGGCAATCTCGTGACGAACGCCACGTGGAACGACTTCTGGCTGAACGAGGGATTCACGACCTACATCGAGAGGCGCATCCAGGAAGCGCTCTACGGCCGCGCGCGCAGCGAGATGGAGATGGCCGTGGAAGTGGGCGAGCTGGAAGAAGAGCTGCGGCGGCTGCCGGAAGCGGATCAGAAGCTGGTGCCCGATCTGAAGGGCCGCGATCCGGATGACGGCATGACGCAGGTGCCGTATGTCAAGGGCGCGCTGATGCTGCGCCATCTCGAGGAGAAATACGGGCGCGAGCGGTGGGATGCGTGGCTGAGAGGGTATTTCGAACGGTTCGCATTCCAGTCCATCTCGACGCAGGATTTCGTGGCCGAGCTCCAGCGCGGGTTTCCGGGGGAAGACGTCAGCGAGTGGCTGTACGAGCCCGGACTGCCAAAGAGCGCGCCGCGTCCGCGATACGAATTCGGCGCGGAACCCCGGAAGGAATGGGCGACGCAGGAGTGGTTGCACTGGCTGCGCTCGATGCCTGAGAATCTGGCGCCAGCGCGGATGGCGGAGCTCGACCGGCAGTGGGGTTTCACGAAGACCGGCAACAGCGAGATCGCCGCGCAGTGGCTGCTGATGGCCGTGCGCAACGGATACCAGCCGGCGTTCGACAGGCTGGAGCGGTTCCTCATTGAGGTGGGGCGGCGGAAGTTCGTCAAGCCGCTGTACGCGGAGCTGGCGAAGACGCCGGAGGGCAAGAAGCGCGCGCGGCGGATCTATGAAAAAGCGCGTCCAGGGTATCACCCGATTACGCGGGCGACCGTGGACGCGCTGCTGAAGTAGGCGCGGGGCTCAAAAGGTCATCGGCCCCTGCTGCGGGCGAGGCTCGGGGCGCGGCTTGCGGGGGAGCTTCTCGTCGCGGTTGGCGGTGTGGACAACGAGCGTTGCCACGACGGCGGACATCTGCATCATGTCCTCGCGGGGGATGCGGTCGTAGACGTCCATGTTGGTGTGGTGCGTGCGCGTGTCGTACTCCAGCGGGTCCTGGATGAACTGGAAGCCGGGCAGACCGACGGCGTCGAAGCTGAGATGATCCGTGCCGCTGGTGTTGCGGCTGGTGATGGTGGTGACGCCAAGATCGCGCAGGGGCGCGAGCCAGGCTTCAAAGATGGGGCGGCACATTTCGTTGCCCTGGAGGTAGATGCCGCGGATGCGTCCGCCGCCGTTGTCGACGTTGTAGTAGGCGGAGAACCTGTCGTAGTCGGGCAGCGTCTTCATGGTGGCGCGGTCGGCGAAGTGTTTCGTGACGTAGGCGCGCGAGCCGAGCAGTCCCTGTTCCTCCGCATCCCAGAGGGCGAGGCGCACGGTGCGGTCGAGCTTGAGGTCGAGCTTCTTCAGAATGCGCATGACCTCGAGCATGACCGCCGAGCCGGCGCCGTTGTCGGTGGCGCCGGTGCCGGCGTGCCAAGTGTCGAAGTGGCCGCCGATCATGACGATCTCATCCTTGTGTTTGCCCGAGCCGGGCAGCTCGGCGATGATGTTGAAATTGTGCTGGTCGGCGTCGTACCACTCGTTGCGGACCTCAGCCTCGATACGCACGGGGATCTTGCGGTCGAGCAGCCGCCAGATGCGGTTGTAGTGCTCGGCGGTGAGGACGATGGCGGGCGGCGCCTGCGGATCTTTGGGGTTGCGGGAGCCGCCGCTGGAGGTGAAGAAGGTGCCGAGATCGCCGCGGCCGTGCTGGATGAGCAGGGCGACCTTCTCTTCCCGGAGGAAGTCGTTCAGCTTGCGGCGGAAGGCCATCATCTGCGCGAAATTGGGCTGGGGCTGGCCAGGCGTCTGGGGGCGGCGGCCGAAGGGCAGGATCTGCGCCATGGCGATGTCAGCGAGTTCCTGATCCGTGTAGCGGCGGCCGTCCGGCTTGTCGTGCAGCGTGATTTCCCTGGGCTGGTCGACGAGGACGATCTTGCCGGCCAGCTTGCCGCGCCATTTTTCGAGATCGGCCTCCGAGCTGAGAGCTGCCAGAACGGGCTCTCCGCTGACGACGCCTTCAGTGGAAGAGGTCCAGGCCTGGGGCGCTCCGATGAGAGGCATATAGGCGGGCTCGGTCATGGCAGCATAGAACTTTCTGTTCTCCCAGCCGCGGCCGAACTGGCCCCAGGGCTCGAAACGGACATCCTCGATACCCCACTCTTTCAGGGTTTTCTGGACCCATTCGGCACCGGCGCGGTAACGGGGAGAACCGGCGAGGCGAGGACCGTGGACATCCGTCAGCTGGAACAGGATGTCCATGACCTTCGAGTTCTGGAAAGCCTCCTGCTTGATGCGATAAATGGCTTCGAGATCGACTTTTTCCTGGGCGGGCAGAACCAGGGCGAAAACGAGCAAGAAGAGGGTCAGGCGGTTGCGGTGTGTCATGGCGAATATGCAGTAAGAGGATATCGGAGCGAAGGCCGGCGGGACAACTTCGCCGCCCGGCCGGAAGATTTCCGTCGGCGGTACTGGAACCGGCCCAATCCAACCGCATTGCGGCTGCATCTGTCAGAGGGGGCCCGGGGGCCATTGCCAGCCCTGCGGTTTTCGGTGGATAATGAGGGCACGGGAACTGCGGGTTTCAGGGGGCGCATGCGGCCCCCCTCTGGCGCAGGGAGATGATTTGTGAAGCGATCCCCGAGCGATGAAATACTCAGATGCTCGTTCTGTCATAAGAGCCAGGATGCGGTTGGGAAGCTGATTGCTTCCCCGAGCGACTACCCGAGGGCGTACATCTGCGACGAGTGCATCGCCGTCTGCAACTCGATTCTGGCTGACGACCGTCCGGAGCGTCCGTACGGGGCGCCTCAGAAACTGCCCAAGCCGCTGGAACTGAAAGAGTACCTCGACCAGTACGTCATCGGACAGGAGTCCGCGAAGAAGAAGCTTGCCGTAGCGGTCTACAACCACTACAAGCGGATCCAGATGAACCGCCACAAAGTGGGCGAGGTAGAGGTTTCCAAGTCCAACATTCTGCTGATCGGGCCGACGGGTACGGGCAAGACGCTGCTGGCGCAGACGCTGGCGCGGATTCTGGATGTTCCGTTCGCCATCGTGGACGCGACGACGCTGACAGAGGCAGGATACGTCGGCGAGGACGTCGAGAACATCATTCTGAGACTGCTGCAGAACGCCGACTGGGACGTTCAGCGGTGCCAGACGGGGATCATTTACATCGACGAGATCGACAAGATCTCCCGCAAAGACGAGAACCCGTCCATCACGCGCGACGTGTCGGGCGAGGGCGTGCAGCAGGCGCTGCTGAAAATTCTGGAGGGAACCATTGCCAACGTGCCGCCGCAGGGCGGCCGGAAGCACCCGCACCAGGAGTTCACGCCGGTCGATACAACCAATATTCTGTTCATCTGCGGCGGAGCTTTCGTCGGGCTGGAAAAAATCATTGCGCGGCGCGTGGGCAAGAAGACGCTGGGTTTCAAGAGCGTCGAGGAAAACAAGGAAACCGCGCGGGGCGGGCAGCAAAGGGACATGGCGCTGCTCGAGCAGCTGCAGCCGGAAGACCTGATCAAGTTCGGCTTCATACCCGAGTTCATCGGCAGGCTTCCAGTGGCGGCGGTGCTGGAGGATCTGGACCGGGATGCGCTGGTGCAGATCCTGGTGAAGCCGCGCAATGCGATCATCAAGCAGTACCAGAAGCTGTTTGAATACGAAAATGTTAAACTGAAGTTCAGCGACGACGCTCTGGAAGCGATCGCTGATCTGGCCCTGCAGAGAAAAGTGGGGGCGCGGGGCCTTCGGATGATCCTCGAAGAACTGATGCTGGACGTCATGTACTATCTGCCGTCGTACAAGAAAGTGCGGGAGTTCCTTGTGACGCGGGAGATGGTGATGACGCAGAAGATCAACTGGGCATTACTGGAAAAGGCCGGCTGAGGGTCTTCGATCGACGCGGCGTGGCAGGCCGGGCGCCGGGCGGCCCGGGGTTCCTTGAAGAAGATTGTCCGGAAAACCAATCATCAACCCATGAGCAGCTCGAAAGAGAAGTTGGACGCGCGGCGGCTCCCCATGATGCCCATCCGGGACGTGGTGATCTTCCCGCATATGATGACGCCGTTCGTGGTCGGGCGGGAGTCCAGCGTGCGCGCGCTGGAAGAGGCGCTGGCCACGGACAAGAAGATTTTCCTGGCCACGCAGCACGACGCCACGGTGGACGACCCCCGTCCCGAAGACATTTACCAGGTAGGCACGGTGGCCAGCATCGTGCAGTCCGTCCGCATGCCCGACGGAAATATCAAGGTGCTCGTGGAGGGCGTGGAGCGCGGCAAGATCGTCTCGGTCTCCGACGAGGAAGGTTTTTTCAGGGTGCTCGTGCGGACCGTCCCGCAGAAAGTGGAGCCGAGCCCGCTGCTGGAGAGCCTGACGGCGCGGGTGACGTCGCTGTTCGAGCAGTACGTCAAGCTCAGCCAGAACGTCAACTACGAAACGATGATCGCTGCCGTGCGGGTGGACGATCCGGGCAAGCTGGCTGATACGATCGGCGCCAACCTCCAGCTGACGATCGAAGAGAAGCAGGAACTGCTGGAGATCTTCGATCCGGTCGACAGGCTGACGCGGATCGCCGACATGCTCGACATCGAGATCGAAAAGCTCAATGTCGACCGCACGATCCAGGGGCGCGTGAAGCGCCAGATGGAAAAGGCACAGAAAGAGTACTACCTCAACGAGAAGATCAAGGCGATCCAGAAAGAGCTGGGCCGCGGCGAGAAGAGCGAGTTCGACGAACTGCGCAAGCGCATCGACGAGTCCGGCATGACGGGCGACGCCCGCGAAAAGGCGCTGGCCGAGCTGCGGCGGCTGGAGCAGATGCCGCCGATGTCGGCCGAATCCACGGTGTCCCGCAACTACCTTGAGTGGATGCTCTCGGTGGCGTGGAAGAAGAAGTCCAAGGAGATCCGGGACCTCCGCTACGCCGAGGAGGTGCTGAACGCCGACCACTACGGGCTGGAAAAAATCAAGGAACGGATCCTCGAATTTCTGGCCGTCCGCCGGCTGGTGAAGAATCCCAAGGGCTCGATCCTCTGCTTCGTTGGTCCTCCGGGCGTGGGCAAGACGTCGCTTGGCATGAGCATCGCCAAGGCGACCGGCCGCAACTTCGTGCGGATGTCCCTGGGCGGCGTGCGCGATGAGGCCGAGATCCGCGGCCACCGCCGCACCTACATCGGCGCGCTGCCGGGCCAGATCATCCAGATGATGAAGAAGGCCGGCACGCGGAATCCGGTGTTCATGCTCGACGAAGTGGACAAGATGTCCACGGATTTCCGCGGCGACCCGTCCGCGGCGCTGCTGGAAGTGCTCGACCCCGAGCAGAACTACATGTTCATGGATCACTACCTCGACGTCGAATACGATCTGAGCGAGGTGTTCTTCATCGCCACGGCGAACGTGCTGCATACGATTCCGCCGGCGCTGCAGGACCGCATGGAAGTGATCCGGCTTTCCGGCTACACCGAGTTCGAAAAGATGGAGATCGCCCGGCGGTTCCTGGTTCCGAAGCAGATGAAGGCCACGGGGCTGGCTCCCGAACACCTTGAGTTTCAGGACACCGGCCTGATGACGCTGATCCAGAACTACACGCGCGAGGCCGGCGTGCGGAATCTCGAGCGCGAGATCGGCAACGTGTGCCGCAAAGTGGCGCGGCAGATCGTCATGGCGGAATCCGCCGCCGAGGAGAAGAGCGCGAAGAAGGGCGGCAGGAAAGAGGAGCAGGCTGTCGAACACGTGAAGGTGGTCGTGGACGGCCCGAAGGTGCAGCAGCTGCTGGGGCCGCCGCGTTTCCGCGATCTCGGCACGGAGAAGAAGCCGGAAGTGGGCATGGCCACCGGGCTCGCGTGGACGGAAGTCGGAGGCCAGGTTCTCACGACGGAAGCGACGATCATGGAGGGCCGCGGACGGCTGACGATCACGGGCAAGCTGGGCGACGTGATGCAGGAGTCGGCTCAGGCGGCGATGAGCTTCATCCGCTCGCGTGCGGCGATGCTCGGTCTGCCGCGGGACTTTTACCGGCACCTCGACATCCACGTGCACGTGCCCGAGGGCGCGATTCCGAAAGATGGCCCTTCGGCGGGCATCACGATCGCCACGACGCTCGCATCGGCGCTGACGCGCATTCCCGTGCGCGGCGATCTCGCGATGACAGGCGAGATCACGCTGCGCGGCCGCGTGCTGCCCATCGGCGGGGTGAAAGAGAAGCTTTTGGCGGCGCACCGGCACGGCATTTTCGAAGTGGTGCTGCCGCGGGATAATGAGAAAGATCTGGCCGACGTTCCGGAAAACATCCGGAACGAGATGAAAATCCACTTCGTCGAATCGATGGACGAGGTGCTGAAAATCGCCCTGGCGGGCGATCTGGAGGCGCTGGCCGCGCGGCCTCCGGCCCATCCTCTCGAGGTGACGCCGGAGATGCCCGTGGACGAGAACCGGGCCCACTGAGGGCGCCGGCGGAGCGGCGGAGAGGTGCGTCCGCAAGCCAGGTTCCTGCTGAGCGCGACGGACGCGCGGCAGTTTCCGCCGCCGGGCCTGCCCGAGGTGGCGTTCCTGGGGCGCAGCAATGTAGGGAAGTCGACCCTGCTGAACTGCCTCCTGGGGCAGAAACTGGCCCGCACTTCCAATACGCCTGGCAGGACGCAGGCCGTCAATTTCTTCGAAGTGGACGGCCGGGTGATCTTCGCCGATCTGCCCGGCTATGGATATGCTGAGGCCCCGAAAGCGGTGAAGAGGGGCTGGCAGGGGCTCGCTGAAAGCTACCTGCTCCACCGCGAGAGTTTGGCGCTGTGCTTCGTGCTGCTCGATGCGCGGCGCGGCTGGATGGAGAGCGATCTCCAGCTCAAGGAGTGGCTGGAGGCGCACTCCCGGCCGTACGCCGTCGTGGCGACGAAGACGGACAAGTTGAACCAGAAAGAACGAAACGAAAGCCAGAAAGCCATCCGCGGGCCTTACCCGGACGGGGACCTGTTCTGGTTTTCGGGCCTGACAGGCCAAGGAGTGAAAGAGATTTGGCAAACGATCTGGAAAAAAACAACCCGGTGAGCCAGGACCCCGTCACCGAGGACAAGACGCAGGCGGCGGAGTCCCGCCCCGCTGAAACCGCCCCGCGCGAGGGAGCGCCCACGCGCCGCAAGATGCCAGAGGGCAAGACCAGGGGCAACGGCCAGACGGCCAAGAACAACGACGCCGAGCCGAAGGCGGCCGAGCCTGCGGAGCGTCCGGCAGAGCGCGCCGAAGAGCCGCGCGAAGCGCCGCAGGACGAAGCCCCGCGGCAGGGAGCGCTGAACAAGCGCGGCAACCTCGACCTCGGCGAGCTGAAGGAGATGTCGATCTCGCGCCTGAATCAGATCGCGCGCGAGCTCGAGATCCCGGGCGTCGCCGGCATGCGCAAGCAGGAGCTGATCTTCAAGATCCTCCAGGCGCAGGCCGAGAAGGCCGGCCTCATTTTCTCGGAAGGCGTCATCGAGTGCCTGCCCGACGGCTTCGGTTTCCTGCGCGCGCCCGAATACAACTACCTGCCCGGCCCGGACGACGTCTACGTCTCGCCGTCGCAGATCCGCCGCTTCGATCTGCGCACGGGCGACACGGTGAGCGGCCAGATCCGTCCGCCGAAGGAAGGCGAGCGCTACTTCGCCCTCATCAAGGTTGATGCGATCAACTTCGAGCCGCCCGAGCAGGCGCGCAACAAGATCTTCTTCGACAACCTGACGCCGCTCTATCCGATGGAGCGGATCCGTCTGGAGACGACGCGCGACAACTTCACCGGCCGCATCATGGATATGCTGACGCCGATCGGGAAGGGCCAGCGCGGCCTCATCGTCAGCCCGCCGCGCACGGGCAAGACGATGATGCTGCAGTCGATCGCGCACTCGATCGCCGCCAACCACCCGGAGATCATTCTCATCGTGCTGCTGATCGACGAACGGCCTGAAGAAGTCACTGACATGCAGCGCTCGGTGAAGGGCGAGGTAATCAGCTCGACGTTCGACGAGCCGGCGCAGCGCCACGTGCAGGTGGCCGAAATGGTCATCGAAAAAGCCAAGCGCCTGGTCGAGCACAAGCGCGACGTGGTGATCCTGCTCGACTCGATCACGCGCCTGGCGCGCGCCTACAACACCGTGGTTCCCCCGTCGGGCAAGGTGCTGTCGGGCGGCGTCGACTCCAACGCCCTGCAGCGGCCGAAGCGCTTCTTCGGCGCGGCGCGCAACATCGAAGAGGGCGGCTCGCTGACGATCATCGCCACGGCGCTGATCGACACGGGCTCGCGCATGGACGACGTGATCTTCGAGGAGTTCAAGGGCACCGGCAACATGGAGGTGCACCTGGACCGCCGTCTCGTCGACAAGCGCATCTTCCCGGCCATCGACATCAACAAGAGCGGCACGCGCAAGGACGAGCTGCTGATCCCGCGCGAGGAGCTGAACCGCATCTGGATCCTGCGCAAAGTGCTTGCGCCGCTGTCACCCGTGGAGTCCATCGAGCTGCTGCTCGACAAGCTGGCCAAGACGCGCAACAACGCCGAGTTCCTGGCGTCGATGTCTACCTAGAGCCGCGCGTTTCTCCGGTTCCCGAACAACGCCCCGACATCTGGCAGAATCCGCTGGTTCTGCCGGATGACGGGGTGTTTCTATTTCAAAGAGAGGAGTGACAGCCCCGGCGGCACTCTGTTTCCTGGCATGCAGGGCACAATGGAGAGATGCCGGACAGACGTTTTACCCGCCGCGGACTGATCCATGCTGGCGCAGCCGTGGCTGTTTCTGCGGAGATGCCTCCGGACCGCGGTGCGCCCGCTGGTGACAAGGCGGACTCAGGCAATCTGTTCTCGACGATCGAGGCGCTTGCGCCGCCGGCGGAGTACCCGCTCTCGTTCCTTCAGCCGCGCTTCCGGAATGTGGCGGAGTGGCGCAAGGAGGCGCGCGCCGTCGTGCTTGCTGCGCTCGGACCCGCGCCCGCGCCTGCCGCGCCGCAGGCGGAGACGGTGGCGCGGTTCGAAGAGCGCGGCATCGTGTTCGAGAAGATCGTGTTCTCCACCGCGCCCGGAGTGCGCGCGCCCGCTTTTCTGCTGAAGCGCGGGGATCTGAAAACGCCCGCGCCGGCCATTGTCGATCTGCACTCGCACGGGGGGATGTTCCTGTTCGGCAAGGAGAAGGTTATCGGTTTCGGCGGCAACCATCCGGCGATGCGCGAGTATCACAAAGTGAACTACGGCGGGCGGCCCACGGCCACCGAACTCGCGCGCCGCGGCTACGTGGTGATCACGATCGACGCTTTCCCATTCGGGGAGCGCCGCTACGTTGCACAGGCTGAACTGCCTAGAGGATGGGACCGCGCGAAGCTCAGCCTGGAGGACGTGAACAGGCTGAACGCGCAGTGCCGCGCGAAGGAATCGACGATCGTGAAGACGCTGACCTATGCGGGGCTCTCGTGGCCGGGCGTCACCGCGTGGGACGACATCCGCACGGTCGATTATCTCTGCACGCGGCCGGAAGTGGACGCGAAACGCATCGGCTGCGTGGGCGTCTCGTTCGGCGGATGGCGCTCGCTCTTCCTGGGAGCGCTGGATGACCGGATCCGCGCCTGCTGCATCGCGGGCTTCATGTCCACGGTGCGGCCCATGATGAGGGCGCACATGGACACGCACTCGTTTGTGCACTTCGTGCCCGGGCTGCACCGTCACATGGATCTGCCGGATGTGGCCGGGCTGCGCGCCGGGCGGCCGCTGATGGTGCTCCAATGCCGCAACGACGCGCTTTTCCCGCCGGAAGGCATGCAGGCTTCGGTGGACAAACTTACAGCGATCTATGCCAAGGCGGGCGCGGGAGAACTCTTAGCGGCGCGTTTCTACGACGGGCCGCACCGCTTCGATGTGCCGATGCAGGAAGACGCCTTTGCGTGGCTCGAACAATGGCTGAAACCCGAGTCGCGCTGAGGGAAGGCGCTGCGGGCGTCAGGCGATATCGTCAAACCAGCGGTAGATGGCAGGCAGAACCACCAGTGTCAGTGCGGTGGAAGAGATCAGCCCGCCGATGACAACCACGGCGAGGGGCTTCTGGACCTCCGAGCCGGGTCCGGTGGCGAACAGGAAGGGGATGAGGCCCAGCGCCGCGATGGTGGCCGTCATCATCACGGGGCGGAAACGTTGCGAGGCGCCGCGCATGACAGCCTCGCCGACGTCAAGCCCGGTTTCTCGCAGGCTGCGGATCTGACTGACGAGGACAACGCCATTCAGCACCGCGATGCCCCACAGAGCGATGAAGCCCACGGATGCCGGGACCGAGAGATACATGCCCGTGAGATAGAGCGCCACGACGCCTCCGATGGACGCGAACGGCAGCACGGAGATGATGAGGAACGCCGGACGCAGAGACTGGAAGAGAAGGAACAGCAGGAAGTAAATGATGCCGATCGTGACGGGCACGATGATCATCAGGTGGCCGCGGGCGCGCTCGAGATTTTCGAACTGGCCGCCGAACTCGAAGTAGTAGCCGGAAGGCAGGGGGACTTTCTCGCGCAGCACGTTCTGCAACTCCGCCACATAGCCGCCGAGATCCCGGTCCCGTATGTTGATGCCGACGACGACCCGGCGCCGCCCTCCTTCGCGCCTGACCTGCGAGAGGCCTTCCTGAATGCGGATGTCGGCGAGCGCGGAAAGCGGCACATCGGCCCCGGTGGGCGTTTCCAGGAGAATGGAGCGAATGCTTTCGACGGAATTGCGGAACCGTTCCGGATAGCGGACAACGGCCTCGAACCGGCGTTCACCCTCGTAGATTTCGGTGGCGGGCTTGCCGCCGACGGCAGCGGCGATGACGTCATTGACGTCTTCGATGTTCAGGCCGTAGCGGGCGATGGCGGCGCGGTCGATCACAGCGTCGATGTTCATCTGTCCGGCCACGCGGTCGATTTTGACGTCGCCCGTGCCGCGGATGCGCATTGCAATGCGGGCCGTCTCGCGTGCGGCTTTCAGCAATTGGTCCAAATCGTCTCCAAAGATCTTGACGGCGACGTCGGCACGGACGCCCGTGACCATCTCATCCACACGGTCCGAGATGGGCTGCGCCATGACGACGTTGACGCCCGGGAAACGGTTCAGAATCTCGCGGACCCTGTCCTCGACCATCTCCTGAGTGATGCCGGGGCGCTCCTTGAGCGGCAGGAGCTGGATCATCATGTCGGTTTCGTTGTACCCGGCGGGATCGACGGGCGATTCTCCGCGGCCGAGGCGGGACACAACGTGCTTGACGCCAGGGATTTTGCGGATTTCGCGCACGGCTTCCGCCTCCATCTGCAGCGACTCGTCCAGGCTGATGTTGGGCGCGCGGTCCATGTTCGGGGAAATGGTTCCTTCCTTGAACTCGGGAATGAACGAAGTGCCGAGGAAGGGAACCAGAGCGAGCGAACTGGCGAAGAGCAGGATGGCCGTAGCGGCTGTTATGACCGGATTGCGGAGCGCGCGCGTGGCCAGCAGCAGGTAGAGACGTTTGCTCCAGCGGACGAAAAACGTCTCGTGTTCCGCCCCGCCTTTCAGAAAGAAGGAGCAGAGCACGGGGGAAAGCACCAGCGAGACCAGGAGAGAGACAGCCAGTGCAATGGCGATGGTGTAAGCGAGCGGGGAAAACATTTTCCCTTCCATGCCCTGCAGCGTCATCAGCGGCAGGAACACGACGATGATGACCGTGATGCCGAAGATGACCGGCGTGCCGACTTCCATCACGGAATCGAGGATGACCCGCGATTTCGGCTCGTCTTTCCGGTGGCCCAGCTGCGCGAAGACGTTTTCGACAATGACGACGGAGCCGTCCACCATCAGTCCGATGGCGATGGCCAGTCCGCCCAGCGACATGAGATTGGCGCTCATTCCCGTTCGTTCCATTACGAGAAACGTGACGGCGGGTGTCAGGATGAGAGTGGCAATCACGATGACGGAAGAGCGCAGATCGCCGAGGAACAGGAACAGCACGATGACGACGAGCACGATCCCTTCCTGCAGGACGCGGGCGATGGTCGCCAGCGCGGCGTCGACCAGTTCGGACCGGTCGTAGTAGGGAACAATCTGCAGGCCGCCAGGCAGCATGTTGTTCCGGTTGATCTGCTCGACGCGCTCCTTGATCCGGCTGACGATCTCCTTGGCATTGCCGCCGGCGATCATGGAGACGATGCCGCCAACGGCTTCCGTATAGCCGCCCTTGAGCATGGCGCCATAGCGGACTTCCTCGCCGATCCGGACTTCCGCCAGGTCGCGCAGGTAGACAGGCGTGTTGCGGAACTCCTTGATGACGATGGAGCGGATGTCTTCGATGTTGCGCAAGAGGCCGAGACCGCGGACAAGGAAGACTTCCGGACCCTGCGGGAGAATGCCGCCGCTCGCGTTCTCGTTGTTGCGGCTCAAAGCCCGGTGGACGTCGGCGATGGTGACGCCGTAGTATCGCATCTTGACGGGATCGACGAGCACCTGATACTGGCGCACATAACCGCCGGTGCTGTTGATCTCGGCGACGCCCGCCACGGAGCGCAACAGCGGCCGCACAACCCAGTCCTGGATGGTCCGGCGTTCCATCAGCTCTTCCTTCGTCAAGGCCCGCTCGCCGTCACCGGGCTTTTCGAGCGTGTATTGGTAGACCTCGCTCAGCGCTGTCGCCACGGGGCCAAGCACGGGGTTCACGCCCGCGGGCAGGCGGGAGCGGACTTCATCCAGACGTTCCGAGACGAGCTGCCTGGCGAAGTAAACGGGCGTGTCGTCAGTGAAGACCAGGGTGATGATGGACAGGCCGGGCTCATTCTGCGAGCGCATTTCCGTCATGCCCGGCAGGCCGGTCATGCCGATTTCGATCGGAATCGTGGCCAGCCGTTCCACCTCGTCCGGAGAGCGGCCTGGCACGACAGTCGCGACCTGTACCTGAACGTTGGTGACGTCGGGGAAGGCGTCCACAGGAAGCTTGCGGAAGGCGTCGATGCTCAGTCCCAGGAGGCCGAGGGAGATGACGATGACGACAGCCCGGTGGCGCAGAGCGGCGCTGACAAGCGGTTTAAGCATGGCCAGGCCTCAGTCCGAGCCGCGGATGTTGCGCCGGCGGCGTTCATTATTCAGGTGAAAGGCGCCGGCGACCACGACATCCTTGCCGGCGATATCGGGTTCGAGCACAGCGCGCCAGGACCTGCCCGCCGGCTCCGTGACCACAGGCGTGAGGACGAACCGGTCGGCATCCGCCCGGACAAAGATGAACTCTTCGCCGCCTTCGCGCACAAACGCCTCCTGAGGCAGGCACAGCCTTTGCTGCGGATGCCCGTGCAGGGTCATGGTGGCCAGCATGGCGGGCTTGAACAGCTTGTTGGGATTCGACAGCTCCACCCGAACCACGACGGTGCGCGTTTCTGGATTGACAAGCGGACTGACGAAAGAGATGCGCGAAGAGAAGCGCCTTCCGGGCAGCGCATCGAATTCGACCGTCACCGGCAAGTCCAACGAGACATGACCGATCTCCTTCTCGGGAACGTCGGCGACGACCCAAACCTGATTCAGGTCTGCGATTTCGAAGATGGTGTCCGCCGGCTGCACGACCTGGCCAACTGCGGCGCGGCGGCCGAGCACGGTGCCATCGCGATTCGCAGTCACGACCGCCAGGGACTTCAAAGCCCTCGTCTTCTCGAGTTCCTTGATAGCCTCCGGCGGCATTCCCAGAAGGGCCAGTTCCTCGCGGGCGGCCTCCAGCTCGGCAGTGGCCTGTGCAAGCTCCGCTTCACGGCGCTGCAATTCGGCGGCGCCGATAACGTCGGCCTGCAGCAGCGTCCTGGCGCGCACCACGGCGCGTTCGGCGACCATCCTCTGGGAAAGGGCCTTGAGCAGTTCGAGCTGTGCGTCGTTCAATCCCGTGCTGTAGAGCAGCGCCAGCCGCTGTCCCTGCCGGACGTCCTGGCCCTCTTCGACGTGGACCTCCGTGATCCTGCCCAGAACCGGCGAACCGATGCGGCTGGTGCGCCTCGCATCCACCTCCACACGGGCCGAGACGGAGAGTTCAGCGGCCACGTCACGATACTCCGGCTGTCCGATGCGGATCCGCTGCCGCAAGTTGTCGTCCAGCACGATGGAGTTGGGATCTGCGGCCCGAGGCGGCGCCTGTGTTCCGGGCGCAGGCGGGACGCCGGTTTTCGAACAGCCCGAAGTCAGGAGGGCGGCAACGATCAGGCTTGCGGTCAGCAGGAGTCTCATTGGCCAGAGGTCATTTCCTGTAAATGCCTGTGGGATCGACGCCACGGAATTCATCCAGGTCGACCAACGCCGCCTGGCGGTCGAACCGGGCATTAAGAAGCTCGACGCGGGCCGAACGCAGCAGCCGCTGCGCGTCCAGAACTTCCAGAATCCCGCGCTCGCCCAGCTGAAAGGCAGTCTGCGCCGCTTTCAGTGCCGCTTCGGCTTGCGGCAAGACGCCTCTTTCATAAGCCCGTATCTGTTCTTCGGCCTCTTCGAGGCGCCGGTATGCGCCTTCGAGCGCCGCCATCAACTCGATGCGCCGCAATTCTTCATTCGCCGCGGCTTCCCTGAAAGCAGCCTGGGCTTCGGCAATCGGGCCCTCCCGACGGTTCCAGAGAGGAATCGGAATATCGATTCCGAAGCGGAAATTCGGCACGTCGGGATACCTTTCATAATCCGTCCGCAGCGTCGGCTGGGGGAGGCGAAGTGATTTCTCGAACGAGATGCGCGATTGCGCCCGGATTCTCTCGCTGCGCGCCAGGCGGAGGATGGGATGGTCCTGAAGAGCGTCGGCGCTGATCTTGTCCAGCGCTGGCAGGATTGCGACCGGCTCCGGTTCTCCCGACAGGCTGATTTCTCCCTCCAGCGGAGCTCCGACGGCAGCCCGGAAAGCAGCCAGAGCAGAAACACGCCGGATGCGCGCCGCGTTCACCTGGGCGCGAGCGCTGGCAATTTCGGCATCGGCGCGGACCAGCTCCAGACGCGCCGCTTCACCGACTTCCACCTGAACAGCAACACGCTTGCGCAATGATTCCACCAGCGCGAGATTCTCCTGAAGCAGGGCCAGCTCCGCGTCCCTCCGCAGCACTTCGTAGAAGGTTCTCCTGACCTGACTGAGAACGGCGATCCGGCGAACCTGGCGCTGCAGCTCCGCCACCTCGCGGCTCTGCTCCGCAAGGGCGATCCGCGAAGGGCGCAGCGACCCCAGCTCCAACGGCTGCTGGAAGCTCAGAATCTGCACCACGCCCGTGACGTTGCCGGGAACACGGACCATCTGCCTTCCGGTCTGCGAGCTGGCGAACGGGTTGGGGTAGGCCCTTGCCGTTGTGATGCCTGCTTCTGAGGCGCTTACCACGGCTGCGGCGGCCGCCAGCGCGGGGTTGTTCTTCTCAGCAAGATCCAGGGCGTCCCTCAACGTGAGAGGAGCCTGCGCTTTTGAGGCCTCGGTGATCAGGCCAGCAAGCAGACAGCACCTGCAGAAAACACACAACGAAGCTGCGCGTGGCATGAGGAGGAACTTTCGTGCTCTGGCAGGGAGCGATGATTGAAGACCTGTCTGAAAACTTCATCCTAGCATTCCAGAGGGGGCGTTCGGAGGAGGGAAAAGAGCGCCGCCCGAGGGCCTCCTGACCGATTAACCAGGAAACCGGGCAGACAACGGCAATGCCTGCCGGAGGAGTTCCATGTATTCCCGGGCGGCGATCTCCCGCGCGCCGAATTGCGCCAGGTGATGCGTCCAGTACTGCACGTCGAACAGAGCAAAACCGGCTTCGCGGAGGCGTTCGAGGAGCACGACGAGGGCGACCTTGGACATGTCCCTCACGCGGTGGAACTTGGATTCGGCGAAAAAGGCCCCGCCCAGATGAATGCCAAAGATGCCGCCCGCGAGCTGATCGTTCACCCACACTTCCAGCGAGTGAGCCTTCCCCATGCGGTGCATCTCCTCGTAAACTGCGCGCAGTTTCGGGGTGATCCAGACGCCGGGCCGTGCGGCGCAGGCCTGCACGACTTCCGAAAACGCCCTGTCCGTGGTGATCGCATACGCCCCGCGCCTCAAGGTGCGGCGAAGCGAAGCCGGCACGTGGAATGAATCGAGCGGGATGATGCAGCGCGGATCGGGACGGTGCCAGGTGAAGGCGCGCTCGCCTTCATGGCCCATCGGAAAGATGCCGGTCCTGTAGCCCTCTTCCAGAGACTCGCAGGTCACCGAAAAGGTGACTTTGACAATGTCGAGCACGGGGCCCCTCGTTCAACTGCGGACGCGATCCGGATAGAATGCGCCCATGAAGCTTTTCGCTCTCCTCGCCGTGGCTGCGCTGGCGGGCTCAGCCGCGGATCTGCGGCTGGGCATCGTCGGCACGGACACGTCGCACGTCATCGCGTTTACCACTATTCTGAACGACCCGAATCACAGGGAACACATTGCCGGAGCACGGGTAGTGGCAGCCTACAAGGGCGGCAGCCCGGACCTGCCGTCCAGTTGGGACCGGGTGGAAAAGTATGCGGCGGAGCTCCAGTCGAAGTTCGGCGTCGAGATCGTGCCGGACATCGCCACCCTGCTGGGCAAAGTGGACGCCGTGCTGCTGGAAAGCGTCGACGGGCGGGTGCATCTGGCCCAGTTCCGGGAAATCGCGCGATCCGGAAAGCCCGTGTTCATCGACAAGCCGCTGGCTTCGACGCTGGAAGATGCGCGGGAGATTGCGGCCATCGCCCGGAAATACGGAGTGCGGTGGTTCAGCTCATCGGCTCTGCGGTATTCGTCGCTGCTGCCAGAACTGAAGAAAAATCGGGTGGACAGCGCGCTCGTCTGGGGACCCGGACCGCTGGAGGCGACGCACCAGCTGGACCTGTCGTGGTACGGGATTCACGCTGTGGAGATTCTGTACACGCTGATGGGGACGGGCTGCGAGGAGGTGACGCGCACGTACGCGCCCGATGCCGAGGTCGTCACCGGGCGCTGGAAAGACGGGCGCGTAGGGGCGATCCGGCTGTCGCGGCCGTACGGCGGCTACGGCGCCGTAGCGTTCTCCGGAAAGGAGATCCGTCAATCCCAGAAAGACCTGTATACGGGCTATCGCGGCCTGGTCGAGCAGATCGTCCTGTTCTTCCAGTCCCGGGTGCCGCCAGTGCCGGAACAGGAAACGCTGGAAATGTTCGCTTTCATGGACGCCGCCCAGCGCAGCCGCGAGGCGGGCGGCGCGCCGGTGAAACTGCGCTGACTCCGTGGAAACCGACTTCGTCCTGTTCAGCGCGCGCCACTGGGGCGTGATCCTGGCGATCCCGCTCGCGTCCGCGCTGCTGCGCCTGGCCGCAGGGCGCAGGGCGGAGCGCGGGCGCACGGTGCGTCTGTCCACGGGCGTATTTCTCGCGGTGAATGAGCTCGTCTGGTACGGCTACCGGCTCTACACGGAGGGCGTGCGATTCCCTGAAGCCCTGCCGCTGAACCTGTGCGACCTGTCGCTGTGGCTCACCGTGTTCACGCTGCTGACGCTGAACCGATGGCTGTTCGACGCCACGTGGTTTGTGGGCATCGGCGGAGCATCGATGGCCGTGCTGACGCCGGAGCTGTGGGCGCCGTTCTGGTCCTATCCAACGATGTACTTTTTCACGGCTCACGGAGGCGTGATCGCCTCGCTGATCTTTCTCGCATGGTCCGGCATGGCGCGCCCGAGGCGGCATGCCTTCTGGCGGGCGATGCTCGTGCTTCACGCCTGGGCGGCGTTTGTGGGAGCGTTCAACCTGATCTTCCACACGAACTACATGTACCTTTGCGGCAAGCCGCACGCACCGTCGCTCCTTGATTACATGGGGCCGTGGCCGTGGTACATCCTGACGGGCGAGGCCGTGGCCGTGGCGGTGTTCGGCCTGCTGGCGCTGCCGTTCGTGCGGCGGCGCGTGGAAGAATGGTCTGAGCGATGCGGCTGAAACCTGCTCTCCTGCTTCTTCTCGCCTCTCTCTCTGCTGCGGCTGCAGAGAAGCCGTTCCTGGTAAAGGAAGACATCTTCCCGCTGGATGCAAAGCACAACCACGCGTCGGCGATCGTGCGATTGCCGGACGGCGGGCTGATGGTGTGCTGGTACCGCGGGTCGGGGGAAAGAACCGCCGATGACGTGCAGATCATGGGCGCGGTGAAGCCGCGCGGGGCGAGAACATGGTCGGCGCCATTTGTTCTGGCCGACGAGCCCGGCTATCCCGACACGAACCCCGTGCTGTTTGTGGACCGCCAGGGGCGGCTGTGGCTGTTCTGGCAGACGATTCTCGCCAATGTGTGGGAGAGCGCGGTGACGAACTTCCGCATGGCGGAGAAATATGACGGACGCGGAGTGCCGCAGTGGGGCCGCGCGGGGCTGGTGTTGCCCAAGCCCGTGAAGATCGAAGAGGCAGCGGCGGAGCTCGAACGGCGCGCGCGTGGAACCGACTGGGAAAAGATGGCGGCGCGGATCGCCGGCATGGCGAAGGACAAGCTGACCACGCGGCTTGGATGGATGACGCGGGCGCATCCCGTGCAGTTGCCGTCCGGACGGATTCTCCTGCCGATGTATTCCGATGGCTTTGATTTCTCTCTTGTGGCGATCAGCGATGATAACGGGCTCACCTGGCGCGGCTCGCAGCCCATGCTGAGCGTGGCGGGCATTCAGCCGACGTTTGCGCTCAAAAAGGACGGAACGATCGCCGCGTATCTGCGCGATAATGGGCCGCCGCCGAAGCGGGTGCAGGTGAGCTACTCGAACGACCAGGGCGAGACGTGGACGTTCGCCGAGGACACGGAGATTCCGAACCCGGGCACAGGGCTGGAAGTGATCAACCTGCGCGATGGCCGCTGGCTGATGATCAACAACGACACGGAAAAGGGGCGGAACTCGCTGGCGATCACCATTTCCGACGATGAGGGGAAGACGTGGAAATGGAGGCGTCACATCGAGCTGGATACGCGCACGGACCGCCCGGGCTCGTTCCATTACCCGTCCGTCCTGCAGGCGCCCGACGGGACGATCCACGCCAGTTACAGCGTCTTCATGAATCACCTGCCGGAAGGGCAGCCGCGCAAGACGATCCGCCACGCGCATTTCAATCTCGCCTGGGTGGAAGAAGGCGATCCGAGATAAGGCCGCCCTCGGCAAGAGAGGGACTCCCTTGCAGCGCGGGTGTATGATCGCTGTTTCCTGGAGGCTCGCATGCGGAATTCCGCTGTCTTACTGTTTCTGTCCGCGGGGTGTGCGATGGCTCAAGTGCAGACACGGGGCGTCGGGGTTTATCCCGGCGATCCGCGCGAGGACTTCGCGCCGGTCTCAAGGATCGACGACACGACGTACCGGAATCTCGCTTTGAACCGCGCGGCGTGGCATTCGTCGAGTTACGACTACAACCTCACGGCCCAACTGGTGACGGACGGAATCCGCGAGCAGCAACTGCCGAGATGGATCGTCACGGGAAGCAGTGAAAAGTCCGCGCTCGACAGGAACGAGCGCGAGTGGCTGCTGGACGGCAACTGGGTGACGACAGTGGATGTGAAAGGCCCGCGAGGCTGGGTGCAGGCCGGATTTCTGGGCGGCGACGGACCGGTTCAGGCGGACCGCATCGACATCGAGGCACGCCTGAATCTCGGAAAAGAAGGGAGCGCGGGCTGGACGATCCGCGTTCTTGTCTCCGACGACGGCGCCGCCTGGCGGGAGGCGGGCCGGGTGGCAAGCCGCGAGCGGCCGAAGCAGGAGTTTCAGGCCAGCATCGCGCTGTCGCCCGCCGCGGCTGGGCGCTGGTTCAGGGTGGAGTTCGATGCGCCCGGGGTGGCGATGTGGCGGGTAGGCGAGATCACGCCTTACCTGGCGGGCAAACGCCTGTTGCTGAGCGGACCGCACTCCTTCACGAGCGCATGGAAGAGCGCAGGAGCGGGCACGGAGTGGGTGATGGTGGACCTGGGCGCTGAATGCGTGGTTGACCGCGTCGCGCTGTACTGGATCTGGCGGCCGGCGGAGGGGCGCATCCAATTCTCGTCCGACGCAAAGCAGTGGAGGGATGACGCTGCGTTGCCGCCGCATCAGTCCCTTCGCGATGAGATCAGACTGCCTTCTCCCGTAAAGGCGCGGTACGCGCGCGTGCTGATGACAAAGCCCGCGAGGGGAGAAGGCTACATCCTCTCGGAGTTTGAGGTGTACGGGCGCGGCGGACCTGTCTGGGCGCCACAGCCGCAGCCGGGTGCCGAGGGCGGCAGAATGCTGCTCTCGGGCGGGGGCTGGAGGCTGCAGCGCGCGAGCCTGGTTTCCGCGCGCGGCGAGGCGCTCAGCAGGACGGGATTTGCAGATGGAGACTGGATCCCGGCCACGGTGCCGGGCACCGTCCTGGTTTCGTACCTGAATGCCGGAGCGATTCCGGACCCCAACCATGCGGACAACCAGCTGATGATTTCCGACTCGTTTTTCCACTCGGATTTCTGGTACCGCAACGGATTCGTGGTTCCCCCCGTGCTGAAGAATGAGAAATTATGGCTGCACTTTGATGGAGTGAACTGGAAGGCGCAGGTTTGGCTGAACGGCGAGTTTTTGGGGCACATCGACGGGGCTTTCCGGCGCGGACGGTTCGACGTCACGGGGAAGGCCCGGTTGGGAGAGAAGAACGCGCTGGCGGTGCTGGTGGAGAAGAATGCCACGCCTGGAAGCGTCAAGGAAAAGACGTTCGAGAACCCTGACAAGAACGGAGGTGCGTTGGGAGCGGACAACCCGACATTCCACGCCTCCATCGGCTGGGACTGGATTCCCACGATCCGGGGACGGAACTCCGGGATCTGGAACCGCGTGTACCTGTCGTCGACAGGCGACGTGACAATCGCCGATCCGCTGGTGGCGAGCCGGGTGAGCCCGGATCGTTCCGCCGCGGATGTCCGGCTGGAGTTTCTCTTGCAGAATCACGGGAGCCGGACCGTGGAAGGGATGGTGCGCGGACAGTTCGGCGATCGGGAATTTTCCAGCCCGGTCCGGTTGAATCCCGGCGAAATCCGCGCCGTGCCCGTTGAATTCCGGCTGGAAAAACCACGCCTGTGGTGGCCCAATGGTTATGGAGAGCCTTACCTGCATCAGGTGAAAGCGAGGTTTGAGACAGGCGGACGCGCGACGGACGAACTGTCGTTTCACGCGGGCGTCCGGGAGTTCACCTTCAGTGAAGAGGGCGGAGCGCTGCGGATGTGGATCAACGGACGGCGCTTCATCCCCCGGGGCGGCAACTGGGGATTCAGCGAATCAATGCTGCGCTACCGCGGCAGGGAGTACGACGCGGCGGTGCGCTACCACAAGGATCAGAACTTCACGATGATCCGCAACTGGGTGGGCATGATCGGGGAGCAGGAGTTTTACGATGCCTGCGACCGCCACGGAATTGTCATCTGGCAGGACTTCTGGCTGGCGAATCCGTGGGACGGACCGGATCCGGACGACCACAGGATGTTCCTCGATAACGCGCGCGACCTGATCGCGCGCGTCCGGCGCCACGCCTCGATCGGGCTTTATTGCGGGCGCAACGAGGGCTTCCCTCCCGCGCCTCTGGACCGGGAGCTCCGCCGCATGGTGGCAGAGCTGCATCCGGACATGCATTACATCAGCAGTTCAGCAGATGAAGTGGTGAGCGGACACGGACCGTACCGTGCGATGCCTCTCGACTATTACTTCAAAGAACGCGCAACGCCGAAATTCCATAGCGAAATGGGCATGCCGAACATCGTGACGTGGGAGAGCCTGCGAGAGTTCATTCCGGAGGATCAGGCGTGGCCGCAAGGAAGGCTCTGGGGGCTGCACGACTTCTGCCTGACTGGCGCGCAGGGAGGCGAGTCGTTCCGCGCACTGATCGACAGGCGCTTCGGCGGCGCCCGGGACGCGCGCGAGTGGGTGGAGCTGGCGCAGTTTCTGAATTACGAAGGTTACCGCGCGATGTTTGAAGCGCAGAGCCGCAACCGGATGGGGCTGCTGATCTGGATGAGCCATCCGGCGTGGCCGTCGTTCGTGTGGCAGA